>Ga0155995_130_pt1 | contig 1574 bp, 2 predicted proteins | sample RifCSPlowO2_02_FD_107649 | JGI IMG/M metagenome (GOLD analysis project Ga0155995, IMG submission 107649) | Candidatus Kaiserbacteria bacterium RIFCSPLOWO2_02_FULL_51_13 | reverse complement strand
CGCGCGCCCCGTTAGAAGCATCGCTTCTAACGGGGCGCGCGCCGGAAGGCGTCGGTTTTCGCGTATCGTATAAAGGTGAGGTGGGGCGCATTTTAGAAAATCTTGTGGATGGCCTTCAGTCGGGCATGAGCTATTCCGGCGCGCGCGCAATTTCCGAGTTTTGGAAAAAAGCCGAATTTGTGCGCATCACCGAAGCCGGCATGAAAGAAAGCGCCCCCCGCACAAATCAAGCATAGTCCTAAAAGCAACATGCATTCTCGCTCGCATCGGACATGCTATTTTACCTCAACTACTGGCCTCAACTTCCAACACTTCCCCCAACGCCACACACAATACTTTAATGAAATGTCTATATACACTAATTTTAAACGGCCGTCTAAAATTAGTGTATGGGGGAAATGGAGGAACGATCCAAGAAACGGGCGAGACGCAAAAATATATCGAGGATAACATTAAGCATCATTGCGGCTGCTGGCATTATAAGCGTTGGGCTCGTCGCTCCTAAAGTTATCACAGGATTACATAAACTTGGTTTGTTGCCGACAGGACGCCAAAAACAAATCATCAACCGAGCTCGCGATCGTCTTGTGGCACAAGGGCTACTTGCTCGCAAAAATGGAAAACTACAAATAACACCGAAGGGAGAGATGAAGCTTCTACTTTCTCAAGACCCACGTTTTCGTCTTAAACGGCCGCGGCGGTGGGATGGAAAGTGGCGCGTCCTCATTTTTGATATTCCGGAATCCAACAGATTCATAAGAGCCACAATACGGCAGACACTCGCTGCTGTCGGATTTATATGTTTGCAAGGAAGTGTATGGATATATCCGTATCCGTGCGAAGAATTTGTTGCATTACTCAAGGCCGACCTCCGTATCGGGAAACGACTTCTTTATATGATCGTTGAGGAATTGGAATCCGATGGATGGCTGAAAGAAAAATTCAACTTACACTAATTTTAGACGGCCGTCTAAAATTAGTGTAGGTGTAAAAATGGGAGATTTTGAATTATAATCTTTCTACTTGCTACGGTTATTAGTGGTATTGCGTTTTTTTGAATGCTCCCATAGTTTACTGGACCCCGTACTTTTTCTTGTGTTCAAATTTGACTATGTGCGCCGGTTTTGTGAGTATTGCTAGATAATTTAGAAATAACCCCTCGTCGTTCAACGGATAGGACGCGAGCTTCCGGAGCTCGTAATGCGGGTTCGATTCCTGCCGAGGGGAAAGTGTACAGAATAAAGTGTGGGGCATGTGCCACGCAAGATTCCGGCCTGTCCGCCAAAGCGTTACTGTGCCCATCGTAGCCTAGGCGAAGTTGGGGCGTCGGCGGGACCCCATAATCGAGGTTCGATTCCTCGTGGGAGCAAAAAGTACATAAAATAGTATGATAGGAAAGTAAGACAACAGAGGGCCCATAGTATAGCGGTAGAACGGTTCCATGGCATGGAACAGGTCGGGGTTCGACTCCCCGTGGGTCCACCAATCGCAACTTTCGCCGTTTTGGGAAAGGATTGCCTCGCGGCTTCGCCGCTCGGCATTCGGGCTTTGCGCAAGGCGCAAAGCCATAAAAT
>Ga0155995_122_pt5 | contig 3229 bp, 2 predicted proteins | sample RifCSPlowO2_02_FD_107649 | JGI IMG/M metagenome (GOLD analysis project Ga0155995, IMG submission 107649) | Candidatus Kaiserbacteria bacterium RIFCSPLOWO2_02_FULL_51_13 | reverse complement strand
CTCTCTTCCACATGCGCATTTTTCCCTCACGTGCCATTTCCACATATTCCTCGTAGCGCTTGCTAAATGCAGAACCGTACAGCTCGTTTAAATCTGGGGTTTCTTTGGGGTCAAACATATACCAATCCTCGCCACGCTCCACACGACGCATGAACTCGTCGGAAAGGAACACGGCGGTATTTGCGGTGCGCATGCGCAAGTAGTCGTCGCCCGCATTGTGTTTCCAGTCAATAAATTCCTGAAAACTCAAGTGCCAATTTTCCATGTAGAAACACATGGCACCGAGCTTTTTACCGCCGCGCTGAATGGCGCGTATCGCAGTGTCCATAATTTTTGCGAATGGTGTTGGTCCCGAAGAGACGGTGTTTGAAGAAGAAAGCGGCGAGCCGGATGCGCGTAGTTTTGTCATGGATACGCCGAGGCCCCCGGATGCCTTTGAAATTTTCATGACATCGGCAACGGACTTCGCAATGTGTTCAATGTCGTCATGTACTTCCAAGAGAAAGCAGTTGGAAAGCGATGGGCGCGTGGTGCCGGCGCCGAGGTTGGTGGAACCGCCGGCGATGTAGAGGTGTCGTGACATGTGATTGTAAAACTTTTTCGCCCACAAGGTCGGCTCTTTTTCATTGTAGGCAAGGCCCATCGCAACGCGCATGAAGAAATACTGTGGTGTCTCAATCGGTTTGCGATCGCCGCCTTTCAAGGCGTATCTGTTCATGAGCGTTGAGAGTCCCGCGTAGGTAAAGAGTTCGTCGCGCATGAGCGATAGCACTCCGGCGAGAACCTCCAAGTCAAAAAGCTCTCCCATGCGCGGGTCCAGAAGCCCACTACCGATGCCGTTTTGTATATATGACGAAAATCCGCTTCGATGTTTCTGTCGGAGTATTTGCGGGTCGTGGTCGTACTCTCCGACGACACGCCGATAAATCGTTTTTAAGAAAAGACGTACCGCGATTATGTCGTACTCGGTATCCTCCTTTATGTTTTGCACTGCGGCGTTGATGGTCGCTTCGTCCATTTCTTCAGTAGAAATGCCGTCGTATATGGTGAGCTGTGTTTCGGTGGCGATTTGCGTCACCATGCCAACCGGGTCCAAAAGGCCAACGCACGCGCGCTCTATGGAACGGTTTATCTTGTCTGCATTAAACGGCTCTATTTTGCCGTCTCGCTTGGTTATGAATGTGGTCATTGGGGTAGTAAATAGAAAGTAGTTAGTAGTGAGTAGTAAATGCGGTGCATACAACAATAAAAACACCAAGCGCATGGTGCGTCTATAAAGTTGGGGTGTACGGCAACATCATCCAATACGACGCCGATACGGATGATTTTGCAAGGCAATGTGCGGGAGGCCGCCGTGCTCTGCATGCGCTACAGAGGGTGGCGGGCAGCGCTGTGTGTTAGAGCTCGCGAAGCCGCATCGACCAATTCTCAATGTACTTTTTTATGATACTGCCGCGCGAGCCGCACATTCTGTGGAATTTCTGTGGATAACCCAGCACCACTTTTGCTGTATAGCAAAAGTGGTGCTGGGCAGGGTGCTTTCAATGGAGTAAACTTTGCTCATGGATATAGACAAGGCCTGCGAAATGTTTCGCAACAAGAAAATAACCCTGCTCGGTTTGGGGCTTTTGGGGCGGGCCGTTGGGGACGCCGAGTTTCTAGGTATATGCGGCGCAGAGGTGCTTGTGACCGATAAGAAAAACGACGCGGAACTAGCGGAGTCGGTGGAAAAATTAAAAAAATACAAAAACATCTCGTTTCATCTCGGTGAACATCGCGCTGAGGATTTTACGGGGTGTGATTTTGTCGTAAAAGCGGCTGGTGTGCCGCTTGACTCGCTCGAAGTTGCCGCCGCGCGCACATCTGGCGTGCCGGTCTACATGTCCACGGCACTTTTTGCGAAGTCCGCGACGGAAGAGGGTGTGACGATTGTCGGTGTTACCGGTACGCGCGGCAAGTCAACAATTGCACACCTTATCCATCATTCTCTTATTCGCGCGAATAAGAGAACAACGCTCGGTGGAAATGTGAGAGGGAAATCAACACTCGCGTTGCTTTCGGAAGTACGAAAGGGAGACATTGCGGTTCTTGAGTTGGATTCATGGCAGCTGCAGGGATTCGGTGATTTGAAAATAAGTCCGCACATTTCTGTGTTCACGAATTTTTTGCAGGACCACGTAAATTACTATCCGACGACTGACGTATACTTTGCCGACAAAGCGAATATTTTTAAATTTCAAAGACCCGACGATGCTCTTATAGTCGGCGCACAAGCGTTTGAGCGTGTGCAAACGGCTCATACGCCGTGTGAGCCGTTTGTGCCGCCACCAATTCCCGCCGACTGGAAATTAAAAATCCTCGGCGAGCACAACCGCGAGAATGCGTCGCTCGCGGCGGCAGCACTTCGCGCCCTGCCTGCCCCCGCCTGTCGGACGGGCAGGGGCAGGCAGGGCTCGGCTTTGACTGAAGAAGAAATACGCGCAGGTCTTGAATCATTCGCAGGCGTGGAAGGCCGCTTACAATTCGTGCGCAAAGTGAAAGGCGTAAAAATTTACAACGACAACAACGCAACAACGCCGGAAGCAACGATCGCAGCACTTCGTGCCGTCGGCGACGCAAGGCAAAGGAATGTCGTGCTCATTGTTGGCGGCGACGATAAGAACCTCGACATGTCAGAGCTTGTGAAGGAAATACCGAAATGGTGCTCGAAGGTCGTATTGTTCAAAGAACGTGGAACGGAACGTATTCGCGATGACGTCTTAGCGCTTGAACTGAATGTTCTGGTCTATGAAGAGGAAGGGTTGCGGGCGTGCGTTGACAAATCCGTTGCCATCGCCGAATCGGGCGAGATAATACTCTATAGTCCTGCGTTCTCGTCGTTCGGCAAATACTTTAAGAATGAATTCGATCGCAACGACCAATTTCTCGCGCTCGTCAAAGCATTATGAAGATTCCACAAAATATCTATATGGTCGGAATCGGTGGTATTGGGATGTCGGCGCTGGCACAGCTTTTTAAGCATGAAGGGAAGCGTGTAAGTGGCTCGGATAGGGAAGAGTCGCCGGTAACGGATATGCTCAAAAAGCAAGGTTTCAAGCTATATTTTGAACATGACGCAGAGAATGTTCCGAATGATACGGGGCTCTTGATTTACAGCGATGCAGTGCCGGAAGATAATCCGGAGCGTGCGGCAGCGCGGGAAAAAGGCATACCGGAGCTCTCTTATTTC
>Ga0155995_120_pt1 | contig 3325 bp, 5 predicted proteins | sample RifCSPlowO2_02_FD_107649 | JGI IMG/M metagenome (GOLD analysis project Ga0155995, IMG submission 107649) | Candidatus Kaiserbacteria bacterium RIFCSPLOWO2_02_FULL_51_13 | reverse complement strand
TGCGGAGGGACTGCAGAAGAGAATTCAAGACGTTGGCGGGAAGGTAACACTTAAATAGTTACACTTGGGTTTCGTACGTCCTATATAATTCGGTCGGTAACAAGATAAAAGACGGCCAGTCGCGCAAGGCGCGACTGGCCGTCTTTTTGATTTCCACCTTGTGGATGCTATGATTCCACCATGTCCGACGACTTCCTCTCCACGCTTATAGATAACTCGGCACGCGCGAAGTTGCTTCGCGTGTTTCTTTTCAACGACACGAAAGCGTTCGGCCTCAAAGATGTGGCGAAGAGCGCTTCCGTAACGCCAAAAATCGCTCAAAAAGAAATAGACGCACTTTTCAATATGGGAGTTATCAAAAGGGGGCAGGTTTCCATTATGCTCGCGAACGGCACGGGGAGGACGGTGCAAGGAAAACAAAAAGAACCGGCGTGGACAGTAAATCCAACATTCAAGCACATGCAAGCACTCTCAAAGTTTGTACACGAAGTGGCACCGGCACCGTACCGAAAGGTGGTGACGGCGCTCCGCGAGGCAGGGCGTCTGTCAGCCATCGTCCTCTCTGGTTATTTTATGGGGGACCCGTCGCGGCCGATTGACCTTCTTGTGGCGGCAGATAGCGTAAAAGAAGATCGACTGGAGCAGGCGGTAAAGGGGTTGGAGCTCGTGTTTGGCCGGGAAATCCGCTACGCGGTGTTCTCCACACCGGAGTTTCGTTACCGCCTAACTATCCAAGACCGTCTAATACGGGATACGTTGGATTATCCACACCTAGCTCTTTTGGACAGGACGAATCTGCTCTAAATGGGGCGTTTTTCACTATCCACAAGATGATTTTGGACGGCGATTTTCGGTGCGTTTCGGTGCTACCATTAAGAACATAAGGGGTCGAAAATTATTTAGGCTTATTATTAGCTCTATTTTTGTAATCCTATGATAGTAGCAGAATCAGCGAACGTCATTCAGGCGTCATTTGCCGACTTGTGGTACACGGTAATCCAGTATCTTCCAATAATTCTTGCAGCCGCGATTATCTTTATAATCGGTTGGATTGTCGGGATGATACTAGGACGCATCGTGGAACAAATCGTGCAGGTACTACGTTTGGACGACGCACTTCGCGCTACCGGGTTGCATGAGGCGGCGAAAAGTGCCGGCTTCGCGCTCCATGTGGGACGTTTCTTGGGGGAGCTTGTCAAATGGTTTATTGTCGTGGTGTTTCTTGTCGCGGCACTTGAGGTGCTGGGGCTTACACAGGTCAACATATTTCTTCAGCAAGCGGTCCTCTTGTACCTCCCACAGGTTATCGTTGCGGTTTTGATCATTATCCTGGCCGCAATCGTTGCAGAGGTGGTGAAGAACCTAGTTGTCGGATCAGCGCGCGCGGCAGGAGCACGCTCGGCGAATCTTGCCGGAGCGATGGCAAAGTGGTCCATCTGGCTCTTTGGTATCCTAGCGGCTCTTGCGCAACTTGGTGTTGCGGCAGCGTTTGTGCAAACGCTCTTTACGGGACTCGTAATAGCGCTGGCGCTCGCGTTTGGTTTGGCGTTTGGATTGGGTGGCAAGGAAGCCGCTGCTCGCGCCGTCGACCGTATTCGATCGGAGATTGCGCACGATTAAGACCCCACTCGCTAGTTTGTCTCGAGACAGCGAACCCCCCGCTATAGCGGGGGTTCGCTTATTTTCGTACAATCATACACATGCAGTGTGTCATATTAGCCGCCGGACTTGGAACACGGATGGGGGGCTTAACCGAACAGGTACCAAAGCCGCTTTTAGAGGTAGCAGGCAAAACGTTCCTAGAGCATAAGTTTGATATTCTACCGGACGATGTAGACGAGATACTCCTTGTCGTCGGCCACCTCGGCGACAAGGTGCGTGAGCGCTACGGAGAGGAATATAAAGGCAAACGCATTCTCTATGTTGAACAAGGAGAGTTGAACGGAACAGCAGATGCTCTATGGAAAACACAACATCTTTTGAATGGAAAGTTTCTCGTTTTGATGGGGGACGATATATATGCTCGCGAGGATATAGATTCATGTCGTAAATACGACTGGGCACTTCTCGCGAAATATAATCCAGATATGCGTCAGGGAGGAAAGCTCATAAAGGACGAAGCAGGCAACCTTGCGGATATTGTTGAGGGGACGGAACATGACGGCCCGGGTCTTATCAGTACAAATATGTTTGTGCTTGATACGCGCCTGTTTCAGTATCATCAAATGGTTCCGAAGGGGCCGGGTTCTCACGAATTTGGTCTGCCTCAAACGGTGCTTGCCGCTTCTCGCGCGTCCGGCATACCACTCGCTATCGTGGAGGCGACACTCTGGATACAAATCACCTCTGTGGAGGACTTGAAAAATGCCGAGAGTGTGTTACTTGGGAGTTCAACTCCCAAGTAGCAAAACACACAAAAAAGTTTTGAAATTACTTTTTGGATGTGATACAAGGAGTGTTAGCAATAGTGCCAGAAACGGGAGGATGAAATGAAGCGAATCGTGTTGGCGACCTTTATTCTGTCTGCTTTAGTTGCGACTGCCAGTTTAAGTATTGCTCGTGCGGCAGAATATCAAGCTCACGATGGCAACCCGTTACTCTGCGGTGGTGTCAACGGTGACGGTGGACGAGAGTTTCGATCCGAGTTTACTGTAGGTGGGACAGATTATGCGAGGGAGCGACTTCTTGTTGTTTCAGAATGCAGACGTTTGCCCGCAGTTATGTCGCCTGAAGCCCAACGTGACACCGTAAAAGATTTCGAAGAGTGGGAAAAAGAATTATGGAGTACGGGTCGTATCCCGCGACAAGTGTTTGGGTATCGGCTTGTCATTGTGAACGACAGGAATCAAGACGTGGAAATAAATCTTGGTGGCTGGGAGTTCACACATTCTCCCTACACCCGGTTGGCAAAAGGATTTTCGTACAAAATCCCAGCATGCTCAAAGTATACACTCTCGTTTTTGTCGCCATGGCCACCCCACGAGAGGGGGTTCAGTATAAATGTTGGATATAAGTACCGGATGACGGCACTAGTGCTAGAAAGCCAGTATGGACCACATCAGGTAACGGGAGGGGATATGCCCCCGTGCCCTCGTGGTTTCAATACACATCTGGGGAAATAGCCGTAGAGAATCTCTCGTTTTCGGAAAGAAAGAGCATTGGTTGCAAACAGGAAGCAATTGACTGACTAAATGAAGATGAAAATTGGCGCGACCGCAAAGGTTGCGCCTTCTTTGTGCACCATCACACCGTGTTGTGTAGTATCAAATCTGTGAATAGGTTCAGATACATTTGGCACTCCTCGTAACAGAGGAATCATGCGCCA
>Ga0155995_114_pt2 | contig 5240 bp, 4 predicted proteins | sample RifCSPlowO2_02_FD_107649 | JGI IMG/M metagenome (GOLD analysis project Ga0155995, IMG submission 107649) | Candidatus Kaiserbacteria bacterium RIFCSPLOWO2_02_FULL_51_13 | reverse complement strand
AGAGCTTATAAGGACGATGGACGAGGCGAATAGAAAAAACAAGCGGCCAGAATGATGTGGGCGGCCTTTTTGCGAACGCCCCCTACAACAATTCCATGGAATTGTTGTAGGGGGCTTGTTTTTCTTTTTTGTACATTTTGTTGTACAACTTGTTGTATAATAGCCCTATATTCCGACACCGGAAAGAATATAATCTAACCCCATGGCACACAAGAAGAAGCGGTCTCTACAAGCAATAGAGGATTTTTATTATCAGCAAGGTTTGAGGGGAGGGGCGCTTCGAAAGGCAACACAAAATGATAAAGAGTACCTCGCAATTTTACAGGCCCGCAGAAGAAAACTGACACGGAGTGCGGTGGTAAAACCAGCGGACAAAAAGAAGTACATACTATCAACCGATACGGACTTGGAAATCCTCAACATAATTTACGAGTTAGAGAAGAAAAAGCTCTCGGAACAGGATAAAATATTAATGAACCTCGTGCGTTCTCAACTCGAACACGATTGGCGAGTTCCACTCCTGGCGTTGCTGAGTCAGTTGTTAAAAAAGTATAAGAAGTGAAAGTAGGGAAAAATCCGAATATATCCACGTTGCTTTCGTATCTAGCGAGTCGAACATGTGAATGAGGCGCTTTTTTGCTACGATATAGTGCATGGCTGATATTGAGAAATCGGAAGTCGCCAAGCGCGAAGAGTCAATACTTGAATTTTGGCGCAAGAAGGACATTTTCAAGAAAACGCTCACGAAGCCATCGCTGAAGGGCGAATTTATTTTCTACGAAGGTCCGCCGACAGCAAACGGCAGGCCCGGTATTCACCATTTGGAAACGCGCGCGTTCAAGGATGCGATTCCGCGTTTTCGCACGATGCAGGGCTATCATGTGCGTCGCAAGGCCGGCTGGGACACGCACGGACTTCCCGTAGAGCTTGAAGTGGAAAAAGAGCTTGGTTTTAAAAGTAAAAAAGATATTGAGGCGTACGGCATCGCGAAGTTCAATAAAAAGTGCAAGGAGAGCGTTCTTAGGTATATAGATGAATGGAAACAATTCACTGAACGCATCGGCTTTTGGGTGGACCACGACGACACCTACTTCACGTTTGATAACGACTACATAGAATCGGTATGGGCGATTTTAAAACACGCAGAAAAACGCGAGCTTCTCTATAAGGACTACAAGGTGGTGCCGTGGTGTCCTCGGTGCGAAACCGCTCTTTCTTCGCACGAAGTGGCGCAGGGATACGAGGACGACGTGTCCGACCCTTCCGTTTATGTGAAGTTTAAAATCAAAAATTCCGAGAAAATCGGTTTATCTGGAGATGTATTTTTGCTCGCATGGACGACGACGCCGTGGACATTACCAGGGAACGTTGCGCTTGCAGTGAGGGCGAATGTTACATACGTGAGCGTTCGGACGGATTTGGGATACCTCATCATTGCGAAGGAGCGAGCCAACGTACTTGGGAGTTCAACTCCCAAGTCGGAGTTTCTGGGGAACGACTTGGTCGGGCTCGAATACGAACCACTGTTTTCGTATCTCGCCGAATTGTTGCCGGAATCAGAAAAACCTAAACTCAAAAACGCGTACAAAGTATACGTGGCGGATTTTGTTTCTACCGGAGACGGCACGGGAATTGTCCACACGGCGGCTATGTACGGTGCGGACGATTTTGAGTTGGGGACGAAAGTCGGATTGCCGAAGCATCACCTCGTACGTGAGGATGGGACGTTTATTGACGGCGTAGGAGCGCTTGCGGGAAAGTTCGTGAAGGACGCGGATAAAGAAATAATCGTGGATTTGGAAAGTCGCGGACTTTTGTACAAGCACGAAACAATTCATCACACCTATCCGTTTTGCTGGCGATGCAAAAAGCCCGTTATCTACTATGCGCGCGATTCGTGGTATATCGCGATGTCGCGCATAAAGAACGATCTTATTCGTGAAAACAAAACCATTCACTGGGAGCCGGAGCATATACGCGACGGACGTTTTGGTGAATGGCTGCGTGAACTCAAAGATTGGGCAATAAGCCGTTCGCGTTTTTGGGGCACGCCGCTTCCCATTTGGGAAGCAAAAGACGGCTCAAGAATGGTTATCGGCTCGCGCGAAGAGCTTGTGGCGCGCGCGAAGACCTCGGGAAACAGGTACTTCTTAATGCGCCACGGCGAAGCGCAAAAAAATCTTGGCGATACATTTGACTGCATGGGCGACCCAGAGAACACACTGACAGAGAGAGGAAGAAAAAGCGCGGAGGAAAACCTCGCGGTACTAAAAGCGCGCGCCAGCATAGATCTCATATTTACATCTCCGCTCTTGCGTACGCAGGAAACCGCACGTATTGCACAAAAAGTATTCGGCCTTTCCGACACCGAAGTAATAACCGACGAGCGCCTTAAAGAAGTGCAGGTGGGCGCGTATGACGGCAAAACGATTGCCGAGTGGCGAAAGTTCTATGCTTCACCGTTGGAAAAATTCTCTAAGGCGCCGGAAGGCGGGGAGACCTACACAGAGGTGCGCCGTCGTGTTGGCGAGGCGCTTGTGGAGATTGAAAAAACATATACAGGAAAAACTATTTTATTTGTGATGCACGATACACCCGCGTGGCTCATGGCGCATGTGGCAAACGCACGGACGCTTAGTGATCTGATGCACGAAGAGGGATTGGAAGATGATTTTTTGGCGATGAGCGAGGTTCGGGAGTATGCGTTTATACCTCTTCCGCGCAACGGTACTTTTGAGCCGGATTTTCACCGTCCCTATATTGACGAAATCGTACTTACGGATGAAACCGGACGCGAATATCGTCGCGTTCCGGAAGTGCTTGATGTGTGGTTTGACTCCGGCGCGATGCCGTTGGCCGAGGATCACTATCCATTCAACACCGAGAGGGTTAGCCCCAGTAAGTCGGGGTGGTTCAGTTGGCTCAAAAAAACGCACGGATACCCGGCTGATTTTATATGCGAAGCGATTGACCAAACACGCGGATGGTTTTACACACTTCATGCCGTTGGTGGCATCATGGACATAGGCCACGCATTTAAAAACGTCATATGCCTCGGACATGTGTTGGACGCGAAAGGAAAAAAAATGTCCAAGTCACTCGGGAATATCGTGGAGCCCGCTCCTATGCTCGCTAAGTACGGTGCGGATGCTCTACGGTACTTTATGTACACAGTGAACGCACCCGGCGATTCCAAAAACTTTGACGAGCGCGCAGTGGACGACATAGTGAAAAAAAATATCACGCGGCTCAATAACGTACTCGCGTTCTACAAACTGTACGACAACAGTGTGTCGCGTGGTCGAAAAAGCGAGCATGTGTTAGATCGCTGGATTCTCTCGCGGCTAAATGAACTCACACACGACACGACTGTTGGGTACGAGAACTACACGTTGGACGCCGCAGTACGGCCTCTTGCGGATTTTATTGACGATCTGTCGGTGTGGTATCTGCGAAGAAGTAGGGGGCGCTTTAAAGAAGATACGGAAGATAAGAAACACGCGCTCGCGACTCTTCGCCATGCGCTCTATACGCTTTCGTGTGTCATGGCGCCCGCGATGCCGTTCTTTGCAGAGCATTTGTTTCAAGCAGTGCGTGAAAGTGAAGACGAGGAAAGTGTACACCTGGCGAGTTGGCCTAATCTGAAAGCTGAAAGCTGGAAGCTAGAAGCTATCCTAAAGGACATGGCGGAGGTTCGGAAAATTGTCTCGCTTGCGCTTGAGGCGCGGGACAAGGCGGGGATAAAAGTGAGACAACCACTCTGGAAACTGGAAACTGGAAGCCGGAAGCTGGAAGCAAAAAAAGGACTGCTCGAATTAATCCGAGATGAGGTGAATGTGAAAGAGGTTGTTGTGGATACGTCGCTCAAAGAAGGAGAGGTGCGTTTGGATACGACCATTACACAAGAATTGAAAGAGGAGGGGATAATGCGCGAGTTCATTCGCTCTGTGCAAGCAGCGCGGAGGGAGGTGGGAATGCACCCGCGCGACACCATATGCGTTACCTATGGCGCCGACGATGAAACGGCTCGCGTTATTTCTAAATTTGAAAGACAAATACTTGTTGCTACAAGTGCGGCTGAGTTGAGACGCGGTGATGCTAATGGAGTTACGGTAGAACGTTTGTAGTAGTTTCTCTATATGTCTGCACAAGAAACAGAGCGGTCGCTGGTAATCATAATGCAGGGTAGCGCAAGGCGCTCCTCGCGCTTTTTTCAGTGTCACACGCGAATACTCGAACACACACCGTACGGCTTCTCACGCTGTATGCCGCAACATGCGCTCTAACACGCGTTGTTTCTAATTGAATGTACATAAAATATTCTACAGATGCTCTTGTTTTGGGGAGTTGGGAACATGGCGAAGCTGATCGTGTGTTCATGCTCTACACAAAAGATTTCGGCCTTGTATATGCGCGCGCCACCTCGGTGCGCGAAGAGCGCTCGCGCTTGCGCTACGCGCTTTCGCACTACGCACATGCAAACGTTTCTCTTATTTGCGGTAAACGGGGGTGGAAGCTTGTGGGCGCCTCGTCGGTCCGTGCTCTTTTGGGTGAGTATGTCAACATATTTGCGCGTATCGCACGACTGATGACGCGACTTGTTGCCGGAGAGGAGAAAAACGAATATTTATTCTCCACTCTGTCTTCCGCGCACGCACAGTTTTTTGCTCCTCACACGCGTGTTGCAACTATTGAGTTGATATGCGTGGCGCGTGTGCTCTTCGCACTTGGCTACTTGTCGTCTGAAGCGCTCCGAACTGCGCTTTTCACGCATACCGCGTACGAGTTGCCGCACCTCACAGAAGCGGAACACCTGCGTGAGTCGCTGGTCATCTCGGTCAACCAAGCGATAATAGGTTCGCATCTATAATAAATTAAAAAGTAAAAATGAAAAAGTAAAAAGTGCAATTAAAAATTGAAAACTGAAAATCATCTCTCTATTGTGCGCATTAATTTTTAATTTTTCACCACCCCCAAGATGGGCAACTTGTGGCTGGAGTATAGATGCTCTCACATCGTTCAAGTGTATTGGAGAATACCGTTTTCATTTCGAGGAAACGCATAGGTGCCGCTATGTCAGGAAAGGTGTGGGGGTATAATGAATAGTTATGCAAACACAACGGGTACCGGATTCAGATAACGAACACGAAAAGATAGAACAACTTCAACGTGCGATGTATTCGCGTTCCATCTCACCACATCTTAAAGATAAAGAACGTCGGCGTTTAAGTGATACCCCC
>Ga0155995_112_pt4 | contig 6558 bp, 4 predicted proteins | sample RifCSPlowO2_02_FD_107649 | JGI IMG/M metagenome (GOLD analysis project Ga0155995, IMG submission 107649) | Candidatus Kaiserbacteria bacterium RIFCSPLOWO2_02_FULL_51_13 | reverse complement strand
GGCGGCACATAGAGAACGCGCGCCACAAAACGATCGCGCGCCGGAGCGCCCGTGCGCACTGTACATTCCAGATTGGCCTTCTTGCTTTGAGCCAAGAGAATATACTGCGCTACATGCGCGTTCGTGAGAATGACACCGTTTGAGTTTATAAAAACTCCACTTGCGGTAATGGAGCCGAGGGAGCCGCCTGCCCTGCAAAAAATATTAACGAGCGCCGCGCGCGCCTCCTCATTTATCTCTGAAAAATCGCGCGCTGGAATGCCGTATGGATTTTCTGTGCGTGTTATTTCCCACTCCGCCGCCTGTGCTGTTATGGTTAGGGTCGATGCCTCCTCCGGCACTTGCTCAGTTGGTTTTGATTCTTGCGCTGGAGGATCTTCTGGCACATCCTCCTTGGCCGCCGCCTTCGGCGGCGGCATCTCCTCTTCCTCATCCAAAATATCCGCCTCCTCCGGCACCACCACAACCACCTCTTCGTTGGCTACAAAGCGTTCAGATGAAACTTCCGGCGCTAGTTGCCCGACTGCAAAAATAACAATCGCGGTAATACCAATGGCACCGATGATGGCGAGAAGAGATCGAAGAAGTGAAAAAAGTCCCATAGACATATTATATTTTGCAACAAAAAAGCGCGGCACACAATGGCCGCGCTTAACTTGGCCACGCTTAACTTTCGCACAATACTACTGATTTTCCGGTGGCGAGACAGAGTCTGCCGGAACTACCGACACTCTGGAAAATATAAATGCAGATTTTCCATTCACGGATATTTCTATTATGTAGAATGGGTAGCCGGCGTCCTCGAGCTCCTCACTGAGGGCCACAACGGTAAAGGTGAGATCGTCGACGATACGACAGGTGCCATCCGCCACCTTCTCGTCCCACACATCCTGCGGTGAATCCCCGTCCAGCACCTCAACAAGATCATTCTTGTCATAACAATGAAAAATTGCGCCAAGCGTATACGTACTGTCAACGTGCCAAGCACGATTCTCGAGATGATCGGCACTCGCTACACCCACACCGCCAAGTACGATCGCCGCGGCGGCGCACGCCGCCAAAAACATTCTCTTCATGCTTCTCTCCTCTCTTTTGGGGCGATCGCACTCGCGCGATGCACCCACACGACACCCTACAGAATAATGTGCGGAAATGTAAGGTTTCGTATAAGATGTTCGTATAAGATTGAGAGGGCTTGTTCAAAAACGCGGGATTAGTTTAGTGGCAGAATGGGACACTTCCAATGTCCAGACACGAGTTCGATTCTCGTATCCCGCATAAAAATAATGAGTGCAAAGCGGAGCTTTGGGCGACTATATTTTTATAGCGGGTGGGAGAATCGAACGGCGGAGGCGGTATACAAGACGAGCGAAGCGAGTGCTTGTCGCCGAGCCGCGTCCAGCGTTCTTATGAGCAGAGCGAATTAGAAAGAGCGGGACGATTCTCGTATCCCGCATCGCAACGCACCCCCCGCCTTACAGGCGGGGGGTGCTCTGAAAGCTAGAAGCTATTTAACCGCATCCTTCAGAGTCTTTGACGCGCGGAACTTCGGCACTTTCATTGCCGCGATCTGAATCGTCTCGCCTGTGCGCGGGTTGCGACCCGTGCGCCCCGCTCGCATCTTTGCCTCAAAAATACCGAGGCCGGCAACGGAAACTTCTTCCCCATTTTTAAGGTATTCCGTAATTGCGCCAATAATTGCCTCCACCGCGCGTTCTGCGTCTGCCTTTGTGCAGTCGATCGTAGAATGCACGCGATCTGCTAAATTCATTTTGTTCGCCATGTTAGAGATTGTTATGAGCGAAGCGAATTATAAGCTCTTACACCCCGTGAAATCGCCGCAAAGCGGCGAGCACCGAAGGCGCATTTCACTGGGGTTAAGTAAAATATATTCACTTCGTTCGTTATTTTACTAAACATGCCCCTTTTCGACCTGCCTGCCGGCAGGCAGGCCTCGTACCACCATTTTGAGCCCTATTCTCGGCTTGTCAACCCGCACACTTATATTGGTGTGGTGTTTTTATTGCCAACATAGCGCCGGTCGCCAAAAACGCGTTACGCTCGTTTATCGTGATATGAAGAAAATCCTCACGAAAACACAGGGCAATAACACCAATATAAGTGTGCGGGCTACGAAAACAGGCGCAAAACGGTCAAAACGTGTTGAAGAATTTGGAACATACGATTGGCTACATTGGATGTTAGAAGGGATTTCTCGGGCCGCCGCGTATTTCAAAGTGTATATGCGGCCCCGTCGCGCGTCCGGTCGCGCCCACGTAGGCAATTACTTGCCCCTGTACGACAGGTTCCCCTATACCCACTGCATTCCGCGAGTTATGAGCGTAAAGCGTTTGCGTACCGTTTGCGTGGCGAATTACCACATAATTGCCGTAGCCGCCGTTCCACCCACCTTCCCGCGATATGATGACATCGCCAGAAGCGGACGCAACGATGAGCGTTCCTGCCGTCACGGCAAGGTCAACGCCATTGTAGCCGTGAATACCCTGACTGCGTACGCCGCCCGTTATCGGCCGAATGTAGTAGCCATCATACGAAACCGATGGACCCCGTGCCTCAATCCTACTACTCGGCGTGGACGCTACCGGCACTGCTACCTCGCCATTCGGAATGATAATCATCGTGCCAACAACCAACGTATCGCCAAGACCGTTGTAACTAACGATTTCAGCCGCGTCACCGTCAAACTTCTTCGCTATAGATGAGAGCGTATCGCCTTTCTTAATGGTGTATTTTATGCCAGTAACCGGCAAAATAGTGAGTGTTTGCCCTACTTTTAGAGTGCTTGAGCGAGACATGTTGTTCGCCCACGCGATGGTGTTTACCGATACTCCAAATAGTTCCGCAATTTCTGAAAGCGTATCGCCCTGACGCACTACATAAATGCTAATAGTGGCATTTTTCGCGCGCTCAATGTCCGCGATTGTTCCCGAAGGGCCCTCCATCGAAACAACTGCCGATGAGTCAACTATAGTGATGTCACCTCCGCCTCTACCTGCCGTCGGGTTACTATTCATCGCCGGCTGTAAAAGAGATAGCGTTTGGATACTAACATCTCGCGAGGCACCCTCGGCACTCTCCGCGAACGAGGAAGTTTTTTCTTTTACATCTCCGAGAATGTCTGCGAGAAAATCAGTAAGTATTCCTGCACTTGCGAGGGAGGGAACAAGCACACCAACAAGCATGAGTATTGACACTACGGCCGGTGCTCGTCTCAATTTGCGCACATATAATGCCTTCGGCGCCGGGTGGTGCCCCGCGCGAGGGCTCTCTCGGAGAGGTGATTTTATAAGCCAATGTCTATACGGTGAGACGGAGTTTCAGCCAGTTCAGAATGAACATAATTCACCGCTTCTTCATGGTATCCTCATGAGGTCTGGGTAGTCAACGGATGTTTTATTATGCTAGTGGATAGCAATCTAGTCAACTTTTTACGGATAATGTCACGGACTGCATGGAATACTTAAAATCGCTCAACAAAGCCCAGAAAGAGGCCGTATTACAAACTGAAGGACCGCTCCTTATCGTGGCTGGGGCGGGAGCGGGAAAGACCCGGACTCTCGTGCATCGCATTGCGCACCTCGTGGCAAGCGGGGTACCGCCTACGGCCATTCTTGCCGTCACCTTTACCAACAAGGCGGCCGGCGAGATGCGCGAGCGGGTGCGCGCACTACTTGCTGGCGTTACGGTGCCTACGACCGGTCATGGTTCGTCGCCGAGGCCGGTTTGGGGAGGAACGCCGCTCGTCGTCACCTTCCACTCCCTCTGTGTTCGCATCTTGAGAGAGTTTGCAGACGAAGCCGGCGTTCATAGGCGCTTTGTTATTTGGGACCGCGACGACAGCATACGGGCGATTAAAGTAATACTGAAGAAACTAGACATCGAGTGGAGCCCTCGCGGCGTTTTGGAAACGATTTCTAGAGCAAAGGGGCGTGGGCTTTCGCGAGAAGAATTTGAAAAAGAAACGCATGCGTATCGTGAGCAAACAATTGCCAACGTGTGGAAAACGTATGAAAAAATGTCGCGGGAAGAGGGCGCGCTTGATTTTGACGACCTGCTCGCCGAGGGGAACGCGCTCTTGGTGAAAAACGCCCGAGTCCGTTCGCTTCTTCAGGCGCGCTGGAGCCACATTCACATAGATGAGTATCAGGACACCAACCGCGTGCAATACGAACTGGTGCGCCTCATTGCCGATGCGCGTGACAACGTGTGCGCCGTCGGGGACGTGGATCAGTGTCTCGTTGCGGGCACGCAAATTACTGTCGAGGACGGCACTCACCGCCCCGTTGAATCAATACGTGCGGGGGATATGGTTTTATCTAACAACGGCAGCGGACGACTACTCCCAACACGCGTATTAAAAATAATGAAGCGGACATGCAGCGGAAAGCTGGTGCAGATAACAACACGTGCCGGACATGTCGTAACAAGTACCCCAGAACACATACATTTCGCTGGTTATAAGCTTGGTGTTGCGCCGCAAATATTCTTTACCTACCTTATGTTTAAGCGGGGCAAGGGATTTCGCCTCGGAATCTCGGCAGTATATACAAAAGGTCAAAGAAAACCTGTGGTTGGTTTTGTACTCCGATCCAACCACGAGCATGCTGATAAAGTGTGGATAGTAGGAACTCACGCATCGCCCAATGAAGCACGTGTGCATGAATACAAACTTTCTCTCCTATACCGTATTCCCACACTTCCGTTTATGGCTCGGAACAGTAAAACAAAAGGTGGCTATGTACATGACCAAGATGCGCTGAATGAAATATTTGCAACATTTGACACTGTAAGTGCCGGTAATACTCTACTGAAAAATAGGGGTCTCTCATTTGAGTATCCGCATCACCGCGCGCAAGCAACAGCGGGCGGAAAACGCAACATTGTTATTACACTCTGTGGTGATGGGCGCGGCAAAAGACCTCTCCATCGTATTGCAATGGCTGCAAGTGACGGAGGAGACAGAGATGCGCTACGGCAAGCCGGATTTTCCATTAGAAAGGCAAGGAGGAGTTCCGCTGTCGCGTGGCGTTTTGAAACAGCGTGTACGCAGTATGAAGAAGTGTTTACATTGGCAAAAAAAATACGGGCGACACTACCGCACGCAGAGGTCGTGCAGATGGCGCGTCTCGGGAGAAACAAAAAAAATAAGAAGAACGGCAACTCTTTGCCGTTTCTGCCAGCCGCATCGGTGCTCCCGGGGATGGCAATGTTTGATGAGAAGGGAGACTACGACATTGTGGAGAGGGTGGAGTATGTCAACGCAAATAAAACGCCGGTGTACGATTTAAACGTTGAAGGTACGCATAATTTTATAGCCAACGGCATATGTACCCACAACTGCATTTACACATGGCGAAACGCAACCATAGAGAATCTGTTATCGTTTGAACGCGAATTTCCGAATACAAAAGTGGTGCTTTTGGAACAAAATTACCGTTCAACGCGCACCATACTCACGGTCGCAAACGCGGTGATTGCAAAAAATGTAAACCGCGTCCCAAAAAACCTTTTTACGGAAAATGAGACAGGCGAACCGATCGGTTTGTTTGCGGGGGAGAATGAGGTGGATGAGGCGTTCTTTATTGCCCATACCGCCGCGCGTGCGATTGCGCGCCCCGTTAGAGGCAGAGCCTCTAACGGGGCAGGAGGTGTACGTGCGGACGATATTGCCGTTTTATACCGCAACAATTTTCAGTCCCGCGCGCTTGAAGAAGCGTTTCTTACGCTCAACATTCCATACCGCGTACTCGGTACGCGCTTTTTTGAACGGAAAGAGGTTAAGGATTTGCTTTCATACGTGCGCGCCGCACTCAACCCGAAAAGTAGAAATGATATTGCGCGCATTATCTCGGTGCCTTCGCGTGGCATCGGAAAGACAACGCTTGAAAAAATGCTGTCTGGGCAACCTTTCGGTGGCGCAGCTCGTGAAAAAGCAAACACTTTTTGGCAAGTGCTCGCACGCATCCGCAAGGCATGTGAAACCGTATGCTCGTCCGAGGCCCTTGAGTACGCCACTGAAGCAAGCGGGCTATTGCACATGTACAAAACCATGCGACAGGTGGGCGGAAGCGCTGGCGAAGAGGCGGAAGAGCGGCTCGCCAACATTCGTGAGCTTGTGAACCTTGCCGCGCGCTATGACTCCATGGCGCCGCCGGAAGGTATAGAGCGACTACTGGAAGAAGCAGCGCTTGCCAGTGAACAAGATGAACTCAAAGAAGATGTGGACGCAGTGTCGCTCATGACGGTGCATGCCGCGAAGGGACTGGAGTTCGGTGTTGTGTTTGTGACGGGACTTGAGCAAGGCCTGTTCCCGCACATTGGCAGAGGCGACGACAATCGCGACGCCGAAGAAGAGCGCCGGCTTTTCTACGTCGCACTCACGCGAGCGAAGAGGAAAATATTTTTGAGCTATGCGCAGAGCCGCTCCAAGTGGGGTACGCGCGAGCCCACCATGCCCTCGGAGTTTTTACTGGACATTGATGAGCGGCTCGTAGAACATGCTGAATATGGCGAAGAAGAGGAAAAAATCATCACGTA
>Ga0155995_111_pt1 | contig 7030 bp, 6 predicted proteins | sample RifCSPlowO2_02_FD_107649 | JGI IMG/M metagenome (GOLD analysis project Ga0155995, IMG submission 107649) | Candidatus Kaiserbacteria bacterium RIFCSPLOWO2_02_FULL_51_13 | reverse complement strand
GGCTCTGTAGGTACGTCCGGTTCGCAGTCGGTCAACCCGTCGGTAACGACTACCTATACGCTCACGGTGTACAATTCAAGCGGACAAGCCGGAAACTGTCAGACGACCGTCTATGTAAACCAAGTGCAACAGGCGCCGAGCTGCCAGATTACCCACGCGCTTCCGAGCGGCGGCAATCAAGCACATCTTTCGTGGACGTCGCAGAACGCGACCTCCGCAAACCTCTCCGGCGTCGGTTCTGTATCAACAAACGGAAGCTACATCGTGTCTTCACAAGGAGCGCAAACGTACACGCTCACGGTCTATAATTCACAAGGCCAGTCGGCGAATTGTCAGACAGTCGTGTACGTAAGCCAGCCGCCTGTTCAGTTGCCGTCGTGCATCTTGAGCGCGTACCCGAGCTCAATTCAAAATGGCGCATACTCAACCCTTTCGTGGACATCTCAGAACGCGATGAGCGCACGGCTTTCCGACGGGCTTGGCAACGTTGCGCTGAACGGCTCGCTCTTGGTGCGCCCTGAAGCGAATCGCACCTACACGATGACGGTGACGGATTCGCAAGGCCGGACAAATATCTGCAACGCGAGCTTGAATGTGTCCGGTTCCTACATTTCTCTCACGCAAATCCCCTACACCGGATTTGATTTCGGACCGTTCGGAAACGCGATGTACTGGCTCGTGCTTCTGATGCTCGCGGGTGGCGCGGCATATCTTGTGCTCTTCTATCGCGGCGGCGTGGTAGGCGTAGCGCGCGAAACACTCCAACTGCTTCTTGTGCCGGCGGGCGGCGCGCTATCGGTTCTCAAAAACGACGAGCGCATAGACCCTGTGAAAAATTCCGCAGAGCGGAATTTCGGCTCCGCCGAATTTCACAGGGTGGATGTGGCAGACCTTCCCGTGCGTCAATCTGAAGTAGCGCGTGCGACAAAAGACTCTATGTCAGTGGTTGTATCACGCGACGGAGAAGCACCGAGAATAGTGATTTCTCGAGAGTAACACTTCCCCATTCATAAAACTAAAAATCCCCTCCGTTCGAAGGGGATTTTTAGTTATGTTCGCGTCTTGATTTCCTCGCGGAGTTTTTCGATTAGGTCTGCGATTTTTAGCGCGCCCGACTTTCCTTTCTGGTGATGCTCCACAGCGACAATGCCACTTTCCACCTCCTTGTCACCAACCACGAGAAGGTAGGGTATTTTTTGCATTTTGCCGTTGCGCACTTTTTTTCCGAGTGTTTCGTTTGAGGTGTCTATTTCCGCGCGAATTCCCGCAGCGTTCAATTGAGTGCATACGTCGACGGCATACGCGACATGTTTTTCCGAAATGGGGAGCACGAGTGTCTGAACCGGCGTGAGCCAAAGAGGGAAATTGCCCTGAGTGTGTTCAATAATAATAGAGAGGAATCGTTCAATGGAGCCCATTACGGCGGCATGAATCATAACGATGCGTTCCTTTTCGCCTTGCTCGTTTACACAGGTGAGATCAAATCGCTCCGGCATGTTGAGGTCAAGCTGGATAGTCGCCACCTGCCATTCGCGCCCCTGCGAATCGTGCGTCATGAAATCAAGCTTCGGGCCGTAGAATGCGGCCTCGCCGACGCCGTCAATCGTTTTTGCCCCCTTTTCTTTTGCAATTTCACGAAGGATTTTTTCCGCACGTTCCCATTTCTTTTTATCACCGAGGTACTTTCCCGGTTCTTCGGAGTTGTGGAACGAAAGGCGAATGGTGAGATCGGTAAAACCGAATGCTCCGTAAAATGTTTCAACGATGTTCCAGATTTTCAGAAATTCTTCTTTTACTTGTGTCTCACGGCAGAATGTGTGCGCATCATCTATAGTAAGTGCACGTACGCGCGCGAGGCCGTTCAGCTCCCCCGTGTGCTCATCGCGATAGCACATGGTGGAGTTCGCATAGCGTTGGGGGAGTTCGCGGTAGCTCCAAGGTTTCCGCGCATAGATTTGCGCGTGGTGCGGGCAATTCATCGGCTTCAAGGCAAACTCATGTTTTTCGCGCGTCTGAATTCTAAAAAGGTCGTCTTGGAATTTATTCCAATGTCCGCTCACTTCGTAAAGCTCTTTTCTGGTGATGTGGGGAATCTCTACTTTTTCGTACCCGTACCTTTGCCGCAACTCCCACACGAAGTCGTCCAAGAGATTGCGTATCAGTGTTCCTTTTGGAGTCCAAAGCGGCAGTCCGCTTCCGACGAGGTCAGAGAACACGAAAAGGTCCAGTTCGCGCCCGAGTTGTTTGTGATCCCTTAGTTCGGCCATATGGTCAGTAATTTTAAATTCCCAATTTGCAAATAATGAACGAATGTTCGATGTTTAAAACATTTGAGTATTGGGATATTATTTGAAAATTGCAAATTGATAATTTTATGGATGTTATTTCGCCGCCATCTTCTTCCGCGCGCGCATTCACTATAATACTATAATGCCTTCATTCTCTCCACAACGAATGACGCCTCGCCGTTTCGCTCCGAGAATTTGCCTTTTACCATAATGCATGCGCCTGGCTGAAAGAGCTCCTCGTGTTCTTTCATGACGCTCGGAAAAACGACGATTTCCAGTGAGCCGGAGCGGTCGGCCAATTTTCCGAATGCCATGCGTTCGCCGTTTTTGGTAAGAATGGCGCGTACGTTTTCCAAATATCCCGCTATGACGGTCTCCACGCCGTGTGGAAATTTTTCTTTTGCGGCCTTGAGCGACAGCTTTTGATTTTTTAATTTCTCCATGTGCTTATCAAGTGGGTGTCCGGACACATAAAGGCCGAGAAGTTCTTTTTCCCATGCGAGGCGCTCGTCCGTTGAGGCGGCATGCGCGGGAGCAAGGGTCAATTGCGCCGACGTTACTGGCAATCCAAAGAGGGAGCCCTGATCGCTCGGTGTTTTTGAACACTCGCGATGGTACTGAAGAATTGCCTCAATATTTAGAAGCAGTTGTCCGCGCTCTCCGAGGTCGTCAAGCGCTCCCGACCGCACGAGAGCCTCCAGTGATTTTTTATTGAAATTTTTGCTTGAGACGTGTGACACGAAATCTGCGATATTTTTGAAAGGTCCTTCAGAGCGGGCCCCGTTAGAGGCATTGCCTCTAACGGGGCGGGCGGCAATTATGGAATCCGCGACTCCACCGCCGAAATTTTTAATTGAATACAAACCAAAGCGGATTGTGTGTTTTCCAACAACCGTGAAGTCGCCGAAACTTTCGTTAACAGACGGTGGGAGGATGGAGATGTTCATGCGCGCGCATTCCCCGACAATCTCGGCAATTTTTTCCACATCGCCCGCGTCGCCTGAAAGTACCGCCGCCATATAGTCGGTGGGGAAGTTCGCTTTCATGTATGCGGTTTTATAGGCCAGGTTGCCGTAGCTTACGGCGTGTGCTTTGTTGAACCCATACGCGGCAAACGTTTCAATTTGCTCCCAGAGCTTTTGCGCCACGTTCGGTTTCATACCACGCTCCACGCATCCACTTAGAAATCTGTCTTTTTGCGCACGCATTTCTTCGGGGATTTTTTTGCCGATAGCGCGACGGAATTTGTCTGCTTCGCCGAGCGTGTAGCCGGCAAGCTCTGCAGCAACCAGAAGGAGGTCGTCTTGGTAGATCAAGATGCCGTAGGTATTTTTAAGTATCGGTTCAAGACGCGGGTCAAGATACGTAACGAGTGCGGGATTTCGCTTGCGTTCAATATAGTGTGGGATGAATGCGATAGGGCCCGGGCGGTAGAGGGCGACCATGGCGGCGAGGTCGTTGATGGAGGTTGGTTGGAGTTCCGTTAAATAATTTGTCATACCGCTTCCTGCAAACTGAAATACGCCGAGCGTTTCGCCACGCGAAAGCATCTCAAATGTTTTTTTGTCATTGGGGGGGATTTGTTCGGGGTCTACTGCAGTGCCGACACGATTTTTAACGCGCTCAATTGAGTCGGCAAGCACGGTGAGGTTTTTGAGGCCGAGGAGGTCAAACTTGAGGAGTCCGAGACCGTCTTCGCCGGCCGCGTACATGTCGTATTGCGTTATTATTTTTCCGCCCTTTGGATCGCGCTGTATCGGAACGTATTCAATCATCGGTCGCGGCGTGATGAAGACGCCCGCGGCATGCACGCCCACGTGTCGCGCGTTCCCTTCAATTTTCCTCGCGAGATCCAATATCTCGCGCACGTCGGCCTCGCTTTTATACAGATTGGCAAGGTCTGTCACGTCTTTCTGCGCGGTTTCTATCGTTATCGGAAATCCTTGCTTCGGCGGTGGGATGAGTTTTGCTATTACGTCACCCATTGCATACGGGTGGCCAAGCGCGCGCGCCACATCGCGCACGGCGGCGCGCGAGAGCATTGAGCCGAAGGTGCCGACTTGTGCCACGTGGTCTTCGCCCCATTTCTCACGCAAGTATTGAATGATTTCGTCTCGGCGATTGTCGGCGATGTCTAGGTCAATATCAGGCGGTGAGGGGCGTTCGGGATTCAGAAAGCGCTCAAAGGGCATGTTGAACGCGAGCGGGTCTACGGTCGTGATGCCGCAGGTGTAGGAGACGAGGGAACCGGCGGCACTTCCTCTCGTGTTCGTGAGAATACCGCGCACCCCCGCTTCGCGCAGAATATCCGCCATGACGAGAAAGTATGACGAGTATCCCTTGCTTGCGATTATGGAAAGCTCGTAGTTAAGACGCGTGCGCACCTCTTCTGAATCGGGAAGGTTTCGCGTTTGTATGCCGCGGTAGGCGAGCGCGCGGAGCATTTCGTCGTGCGACTTCCCCGCTTCGCGCGGAAATTCTGGAAATACCCAATGCCCGAGCGGGATTTCTAGAGTACATTCTTTCGCGATGTGCGCGGTATGTGCGAGTGCCTCCGGCAAATCCTTGAACAGTGTTTTGGCCTCGGCCTGCGGAATGAACGAAAAATCTCCGACGATTGTATCCATGTCGCGGTTCAGCACGCCTCCGGTGCGGATTTTGTTCACCAACTCACGCGCTACCGCGTCGTCTTTTTTCAGGTAATAGGATTCGTGTGTGGCGATGGGCGGAACGCCCGCACGCGCTCCGAGTGCAAGCGCCTTCTGTATGAGCGGTTCGTGGTCTGAAAATTCCGGATGCCGCGTGATTTCAATGAAACATGAATCAGTAAATGTCTTTTTATACCAGTAGAGCGTTTCCTCTGCCCGCTCTTCGTTGCGATTGCGCAGATGTATAGCGTGCTCGCCCCAAAATGCCGCGAGAATTGCAAAAAGTCCATCGTGGTGACGCTCCAAAAGTTCCCGGTCAACTCGTGGGTGATTGAAAAACCCCTCAAGATGCGCGAAAGAAACGAGACGAATAAGGTTGTGGTATCCGACCTCATTTTTGGCGAGGAGAATAACGCGGCTCGTTTGGTCGTCCACGTGGTGCTCTTTGTCGTGCCGCGTGCGGGGGGCGACATGAAGGAGTGCGCCGATAATTGGCTTCACACCCTGTTTTTTACACTCTTGATAAAACTCTATCGCGCCGTAAAGGTTGCCGCTGTCGGTTAATGCGAGCGCGGTTTGTCCGTCTGCTTTTGCCGCCGAAACGAGCTCTGGAATTTTCGGCAGGGCTTCAAGAAGGGAGTAGTGGCTGTGGGTATGAAGGTGGGTAAACCCAGCACCTTTTTTGTACTGTGTGACGTTGAATCTCTCGGGCTGAAAAGACCCCGTGGTGTTTTTATCAGAGATTGTAGACACTGAAAGGTGCTGGGTAAATGATTGCGCGCCAGACATACTTAGAGTATAACAAATGGGGAAACTGGATTCAGAAGTGGGAGAAAAAGATGCTACACATGTTCGGCTACCTCGCTTGGCGATATCGCGTGTGGCAAAATCGCAGACGGCATCCGGATATTCTGGACGATCTGCAAAGGGGGGCGATGTCCCCGTCCACAACTGCTTCCATCATGCTTATGCGCGACAGGGATACGTGGCATGCAGATAGGGAAAAAGGCATTGCTGCGTCTTGCCCGGACTTATTTGACTACGATGCGCGGGTGCCATATCGCTGGGTGCTTCGGCGTCGCGCAGAACGGAAGAAAGATCTTGACGCACTACGCGCCGGAAGGGAATAATCCCTCCGGCGCTTTTATCTTTTGTATTATATAACCATGTTTTACATTACCGTATTATTACATCACTGGATTACAACAAAACGATACCAATAGCAACACTACACATCTGGGCCGGTCGGCCCAGATGTGTAGTGTCTGTAAAATGAGCAGCTTTGTTTTGAGATGCGACTCAGAGGAAGGAGAAACGGTGTTCTCTGGGACGTCACACAGATTTTATTGGAAGTCGGATACGTTGCGAATCGATGTCCGACCTATTTTATTGGTATTATGTATATATTGTGAAGTACTTTATAGGTGTCGACGAAGCTGGTCGTGGCGCGCTGGCGGGGCCGGTGTGTGTTGGAACCGTTTTCATGCCCAACACGTTTGACTGGCAAGGGGCGTATGCACTTGTAACGAGGCACGGCAGACCGCGCCTTCGCGATTCAAAACAACTCTCCGCACAGCAACGCGACGTGCTCTATGAATACATAACAGCGCATGTCGCGCTCAAGTATTCGTTTGCCTTTGTAGACGCACAGACGATTGACGAGATTGGTATTGTGAACGCCGCGCACGAAGCGGCGAGTGTGGCTGTCCAATCTCTCGGCGTTAGCCCTTTACGCGTCGAAGTGTTGTTGGACGCGGGACTCTGCGTATCGGGCGCGTGGACACAGCACTCGTTTGTGCGCGGTGATGAGACGATCCCCGTTATTGCACTTGCCTCCATTGTCGCAAAGGTGGCGCGTGATCGCTTTATGGAAGAATGTGCGCGGTCGCACACGCGCTACCGCTTCGACGAACACAAAGGATATGGCACGCTCGCACACCGAAAAGCCATACGAAAGTATGGCGTGTGCCCGCTCCATCGCCGTACGTTTCTGTCGGATATTGTGAGTTAATGGAAAAAATTGGTGCCTGAAATCGTGCTTCGGGTGCTCGGTTGAGGCATAGTTCGGGAATATTTTAAACACATCTTTAATTT
>Ga0155995_130_pt2 | contig 10092 bp, 10 predicted proteins | sample RifCSPlowO2_02_FD_107649 | JGI IMG/M metagenome (GOLD analysis project Ga0155995, IMG submission 107649) | Candidatus Kaiserbacteria bacterium RIFCSPLOWO2_02_FULL_51_13 | reverse complement strand
CATTCGGCTTCCGGTAAATCTTGCGTCGCTCCGGTTTGTGTACGTCGTAAAATAAATCAAAATGAAAAAATTTCACCCAGCACTAAAATTCTTAGTGCTGGGCAAGAAAATCAAAATGTAATGCAAAATGTAAAATTTTTAAATATCGTATGAACATTGTGCGCTATCTGCTTGTCTCCATGTGTGTAATTGGAGTCGTCATTTTTCCGCCCTGGGTGCCGCTTGTTCTCATGGGCGTTCTCGCACTTTTTTTCCGCTCATGGGAAGTGATACTTATCGGGCTCTTTGCCGATCTTGTGTGGCTCTCTGGCGGAGTTGCCGAAGCGTGGCCGCTTTTCACCATTTTTGGGCTTGTGCTCGCATGGGGCCTTGAACCGCTTCGCAATGAACTCTTCTCCCTGTCTCACTAGTGGTTTCATAAACTCTCGATATCAAGGCCGTAAACCCTCGATATCAAGGCCGGACCTTGATAACCTGAACCCCAAGAGATCCAGTGGTTGTTGTAATACAGGTACGCGAAAATCAGCCGAAAGTCTTTATAATGTTCCCAGAACATGATTTCTCGATGAGGTATCTTGTATTCGTTCATCATCTATTGAGTGAAGTCAAGAAAATCTATAATTCCTCGGCCGCATAATTTAGCTAGCGCCATCCCGACAAGCGGGGTGGCGTTTTGTTATAGTAATCTCACCCCAGTGAAATGCCGCTTCGCGGCTCCTCGCCTTCGGCGAGGATTTCACGGGGTGTATGCCAAAGGCATATCGTGTCTTTGCTCGCGGATCATGAAAACAAGTTTTCGCGATGCCGCTCGCTAGACACGATAAGATTTTCTAAACTCGTTATCACTCGTTAACAAAATCTAACATGTTTGCCAGAAAGAAAACAAGAATAGCACGGGAAATAGATCCGGATGAGATTTTTTTGGATTCGTCAAATTTGCCCGGGCATGAGGTGGCGCAGTTTGAGGGACGCGTGGAGCACCCGGTATCCAAGCGGGCTATTTTTGGGGTGGGCGCAATATTCATTGCCGCATCTCTTATATTCACTGGACAGGCGTATCAGCTTCAGGTCCAAAACGGCGATACATACGCGCAGGTATCGCGCGATAATCGTCTTTCACGCACGGTACTTTTTGCACCGCGTGGCGTGATATACGATAGGAACGGCACGGAACTCGCGTGGAACGAGGTAATTGCGAATGAATCTACTACTACCGATGTCACTCTCTACGCGCGGCGCGCATATACGTCGCTTCCGGGACTCGCGCATACGGTTGGGTTCGTACGCTATCCGAAAATGGATACGTCGGGCCGGTGGTGGCGCGAAGAGTATGTGGGTATTTCCGGTTCGGAACTTGCATTTGACGCGCATCTTGCGGGACAGAACGGAAGCAAGATGGCCGAGGCAAACGCGCGCGGCGAGGTACAGCGAGAACACATCGTTGTGCTCCCGACTCCAGGCAAGAATGTAGAGTTGTCTATAGACGCAGACGTGCAGTCAAAACTCCACACGACGCTTCTGGGGCACGCGAACACGCATGGATTCCGCGGCGGCGCATCCGTTATCATGGACGTAACTACGGGTGAAATTCTTGCGCTTGTCTCCGTTCCAGAGTACGACAACGCGGCGTTTGCTGAAGGCGAAACCGATGTGATACGCACGACGCACCTAAGCGAGCGTTTGCCTGCGCTCAATCGTGCAATTGCAGGAGCATACACGCCGGGCTCAATAGTAAAACCGTTTTTCGCAGCGGCGGCGCTTCAGGAAGGCATTATTTCTCCCGAAAAAGAAATTGAATCAACAGGGACGCTTGTTGTGCCAAACCCATACTACCCCGACAAGCCGTCGGTATTTCGCGATTGGAAAGCGCACGGGTGGACAGACATGCGTGATGCTCTTTCGGTTTCTTCCGACATTTATTTTTATACGATAGGCGGCGGGTTCGCTTCGCAGGCTGGGCTTGGCATTCTGCGCCTCAGTGAATACGCGCGACGTTTTGGCTTCGGTGCCCCCGCCGACTTTGTTCTTTGGGGAGAAGTAGCAGGTGTGGTGCCGACACCGGAGTGGAAAGAAAAAATATTTGGACCCGATGATCCGTGGCGCATAGGAGATACCTATAATACCGCGATAGGTCAATATGGTATGCAAGTAACGCCGCTTCAGGCAGTGCGCGCGATTGCCACGATTGCAAACGACGGCCTATTGGTAACACCCATTCTGACGGTGGGAGAAAAAACGAAAAGCATACCTCTTGGCATCTCGCGCGGAAATCTTGTTGTCGTGCGTGAAGGAATGCGACGCGCTGTGGCGGGAAGTGGTGGTACCGCATCCGCACTTGCGATGCCGCGCTTCTTCATCGCCGCAAAGACCGGCACCGCGCAGACAGGCGCGCGCAACGAATGGATGAACTCGTGGGTGGTGGGTTTTTGGCCGTACGAGAACCCGCGTTTTGCCTTCGCGACACTTTTAGAACATGCGCCAGCGGGGACGCTCGCAGGTGCCTCGCCCGCCATGCGTCCGTTCTTTGAGTGGCTGGCGGCGAATAAGATGGAATACATTGAATAGGTGCGAGCTTCAAGCTGCTAGCTGCTAGTAATCTTGGATTCTCTAGTAGCTGGCCCCTAGAAGCTAGAAGCTGTTTGCCCCTATTGCCTTTTTGTTAACTCTGGTATAATGCCTGCGCACACGGGTATATGAACAAAACCGAAGACGAAAACAACTATCTCTCCAAGGAGAAGTTTGACGAGCTCACCGTGGAGCTGGAACATCTAAAAACAACGCGCCGTCGTGAAATTGCGGAGCAATTGGAATATGCTCGGAGCTTGGGTGACCTCTCTGAAAACGCAGAATATGAGGAAGCGCGCAACATGCAGGCGGCGACGGAAGATCGCATCAGGAATATTGAAGCGGAGTTGAGTAATGCGCGCATCATTGAGCACACGAAGGGGAGTGCCGTATCGCTTGGTAGCATTGTTACCATTCAAAAGCAGGGAGAAAAAGAAGAGCTGGTGTATGAAGTGGTCGGTTCCGCGGAGGCAAACATGCAGGAACATAAAATTTCACATCTCTCGCCGCTCGGAAGTGCGCTTATGAAAAAAAAGAGGGGAGACACATTCCAGTTTGAGACACCAAAGGGAGTTCAGAAGTATAAGATCGTGAATATCAAGTAATTTTCGTACGGTGTAAGATACTCGCATGAGTACCATTCCTCCCTACATCGAGACTGCACTAGACATTGCCAAGAAGGCGGGGGTCGTGATGCGCAAGAACTTCACGAGTCACATGAAGAAAGAGTGGAAGCACGACAACACGCCGGTTACAGAGACCGACCTCGCCATCAATGACTTGGTTTTGAAAGAGATAAAGACGTGCTATCCCGGGCACAGTATTATCGCGGAAGAGGGGAACGACCACGACGAATTGCACGAATATGTATGGATATGCGATCCGGTGGATGGCACCCACAACTTCTCGCATGGGCTCCCCACCGCGACGTTCGCAATAGCGCTTCTCCGCGATCACCAGCCCATCCTTGGGGTGATACTTGACCCATTTGAGAACCGCATGTTCTACGCCGAGAAGGGGAAAGGCGCTTTCTTGAACGGGAATCCGATGACCGTCTCGTCGGCCACATCTATAAAGAAAACACTCATTGGTATCGGCAAGAGTAGAAGCCTCAAGAATCTTTTTCCCGTCATGGACGAGCTTTACCAGAGGGGAGTTTCGATGATAACCGGTCTCTCTATTCACTACCTTTCAGCGCTCGTATCCTGCGGCGAGTTTTCTGCGAGTATTTTCGGCGGAACTTCCCCCCACGACATGACCCCCGCCAGAATCATCGTCAATGAGGCCGGCGGCCGCGTCACAGATCTCTATGGCAACACCCCTTCGCGTTACGATCGTGAAATGTCCGGGCAACTCTGCAGCAACGGCCTCGTGCACGACGAGCTTCTTTCCGTACTCGCGCTCGGGCCTGATCTTAAAAAAGAGAAGGCTTAACAGAATGATATATAATCTATAGTATGAATCCCGTTAGAAATCGCGGACCTTACACAAATCTCACTGCGGGTATGAATATTATTAGGTATAGCAAAATAGGGTTCGGAGCGAATTTCGTTTCCGCGTCCTATTTCTAACGGGATGAATACCGATATATTAAAAAAGACGGCGAAGCAGATAGTCGCAAGCGGTAAGGGAATTATCGCGGCAGATGAGAGCAATCCGACGTGTCAGAAGCGATTCGATGCGGTCGGGGTAGCGTGTACCGAAGAAAATCGTCGCGCGTATCGCGACATGCTTTTGACTACCGAGGGGCTCGAGCACTATGTGAGCGGCGTCATTCTTTATGACGAAACCATCCGACAGAGGAGTTCCACCGGCGAGCGCTTTCCCGATGTACTCACGAAAAAAGGCATGTTGCCCGGTATTAAGGTGGACATCGGCGCTAAAGACCTCGCTCTTCATTCCGGCGAAAAGGTTACCGAAGGGCTCGACGGCTTGCGCGAGCGCCTTGCGGAATACAAGAAGACCTATGGCGCGATGTTCGCCAAGTGGCGCGCGGTCATCACGATAGGCGATGGCATCCCGACCGACGCGTGCATCCATGCCAATGCGCACGCGATGGCGCGTTATGCGGCGCTCTGCCAAGAGGTGGATATCGTTCCCATCGTCGAGCCCGAAGTCTTGATAGACGGCAACCACATGATAGAAGCCTGCTATGAGGCGACGGAGAAGACGCTCAAGAAAACGTTTGAAGAGCTTGCCGGGCAGGATGTGATACTCGAGGGGACGATACTCAAAGCGAGCATGGTCATCGCCGGAAAGAAAGCCGCAAAGCAATCGAGTGTTGAAGAAGTCGCGCGCGAGACCGTGCGCTGTCTCAAGGCGTCGGTCCCGAGCGATCTCGCCGGCGTCGTATTCCTCTCCGGCGGACAAGGCGACGAGCAGGCGACCGCAAATCTGAATGAAATGAATAAACTCGAGGGAGTCCCGTGGCCGCTTTCGTTCTCGTACGCGCGCGCCATTCAGAACCCGGCCCTCAAGATCTGGGCGGCGGATACGAAGGGCAACATTGGTAAAGCACAAGAAGCGCTCCTCTTCCGCTCAAAGATGAATTCACTCGCGACGATGGGGAAGTATTCGGATGATATGGAAAAGCGGCGGACATACTAAGAAGATGTGAGAACATAAAAAAAGAAGCATCCTGCGGGATTCGTGAAAACGAATGGTACACAAGGCGCTTCCTTTTTCTTAAATCTTCCGCCCCGTTAGAAATTTTCTTTGGGTGGACCTATCGAGAATCGGGGTCAAGTCACTAAGATTTTTCATCGCCTTTCAGGCTCGAAAAATCTAAGTGCTTCCTCCCCGGGCTCGCCGACAAGCACTCGCTCCGCTCGTCTTGTATACCGGCTCCGCCTTTCGATTCTCGATAGTCCCTACAAAAATATAGTCGCCCGACGCAGTACGTCGTCCTCCTTATTTTTGTGGACCTATCGAGAATCGAACTCGAGACTGTGCAATGCGAATGCACCGGTATACCACTTACCTATAGGCCCTATAAATAGCTTCAAGCTTCTAGCTTACATCCTAGCGAAGTGAGTGAAAAGGAAGTTTATTTCCTTTTCCGAGCAAGCGACTGATGAACGAGCGAAGCAACTATAGCTTCTAGGAGAAAATACAAAATGCACTTCGTTACGGTTGGGCTGCCCTCCTTCGCATAAAGCTACGGAAGGGCAATCGCCCTCACTCACTTCGCTCGTTCGGGCTGCCGGAGCTTGAACCCGGTTCTTACGCACCCCATGCGTAAATAATACCCATATACCACAGCCCGTTCAAAGTTCTGCGTCGGGCCGTCGAGAATCGAACTCGATCTACATCCTCCCGAAGGATGCGTACTACCGGTATACTACGGCCCGATATGGTCACAACTCTCGCTCGCTTCCGCTCGCGCCCCTTGCGCTCGCGACATCGCTCCGGCTTGCACAGCCGCACTCAATCTGCCGCAGGGCAGATTTCGTGTCGGCTATGCACCCTATACGATTCGAACGTATGGCCTTTCGCGTGTGAAGCGAACGCTCTAACCAACTGAGCTAAGGGTGCGTGTGTACGATTATCCTTTAAAATCAACAATATTTCAATACAAACCCGCACACTTACTTTGGCGTTGTGTTTTATTGCCAGTCGAGCGTCAATCACCAAAATTACCATTTTCGTAAAAGTGTACGCACCTGCAATTCTCTCCAAAACACAAAGGCAATGACGCCAAAGTAAGTGTGCGGGAAAACAAAAAGGCCGCTGCAAAATGCGCGATCTCAAATGATACCGTTCTCACTTTCATTGCGATTGAAGCAATCGAAAAAGCACAACCCACACGGGCTCAAGACCGGGGTTCGCGCTCCACTCTGAATCCGAAACAATCGCCGGTGTTGAGCGGGCGAGGTCTTCAGTACGAACGCCGTGCTTCTTAGCGACATCCTCTGTTCTTTTCATTAAAGCGGTAAGTTCGGCAGGTGTTGTCCACAATGCCTCTTTTGCATCAGAGCCAGCTTTCGGCACTACTACGGGAGCATCAACTTCATATACATACCACTCATGTCCCAATCCACCGTCTCGTTTGCACGGATTCGCTAGTTTCAAAGCGGTTATGCGCTCCATAAAACGCGCCGGCTCAACATGAAGTCCAACCTCCTCACCTGTTTCTTTCATCGCCGCGTCAAGTGGAGAATCGCCGTCAAGATGACCCGCCACACATGCGCATGCAACCGGATAGTTCTTTCGTTTGATGATAAGAGTTCGCTCTCCATCTCGAATAATTACGCCTACGCTTTTATTGTCGCATTGTTTCGCCATGATTTTTTATCCACTTTCTGTCTGGAGACACTATGCCACAAGCGAGCACGTAATTCCACTTAGACGAGACGTTTTATCAGTGCTTCCGGCGTTGTAATAATATCGGTGAAAAGAATCTCGCGGCATATTTCACCGCCCTGTTTGGTCGAGCACTCACGCTCCAGCGCATAAATGGGCATTCCCTTGCCATGCGCGTAGCCAATCTCAAGCGTCGTATTTACTCCTAGGTATCCGTCTTTGTTATATATAAAACATACTTCCGCCTTCCGCATACGGTCAAAGTGCGCGTACACCATGGCAGGCACGCGTATTCTATACGCCCGATCTTGAAGACGTTCTCGTTCGTCTTTTTGAAGGAGATGGTCGTGCGAAAAAAAGTTTGGTGTGAGCACCAGCGGCGCGCCGAGTTCAGAGAGCTTGTTCGCAAAGTCATATATGCCGTTCTTGTACCGTTGAGAGCCGCAGATAACAATAGATTTCATATTTGTAAATTTAACGACTAAGCTAAAACAATCCCTTCTTTAACGATAGTATGTTGGTTGCGTAAGTCAACCCCCCAAAGTTCTTTTGTAACGTCAAAAAAAGCCATATCAACGATCGCATAAAAATGTCGGCTCGTCCAATCCCTGCGCACCTGCCTGCGCCAGAAGAGCGCATTCCTAACGCCCCGCGCTCTCTCTGGCGCGAGGTTCTTTACGGTGCTTTACTGGCGGTAGCGTGCTTGATTACAGGAGGAAGAAATGTTGAAAGCGGGACACAGGGTCATAGGCATACCCAAAGAGGTTAAGGTGCATGAAAATCGTGTCGGTTTGCCGCCTGCAGGAGTCCATGCGCTTACAGAGCGTGGACACAAGGTGTTGGTGGAAGCGAACGCGGGAGTGGGGAGCGGCTTTCCCGACAGCGAATACAGAAACGTCGGGGCCAACATTGTCGGCAAAGCGGCGGATGTGTTCAGCGCCGCAGACATGATTGTTAAAGTAAAAGAGCCGATCGGACAGGAGCGAGAGCTCTTACGCCATGGACAAATTCTTTTTACGTATCTGCATCTTTCTGCAGACAAAAATCTTACCGAAGCTTTAGTCATGTGCGGGGTAACGGCGATTGCCTACGAGACCGTCGAGCTCTCAGATGGATCATTGCCGCTCCTTGCCCCCATGAGTGAAGTCGCAGGAAAGCTAGCTGCGGAGGTTGGCGCGTACTATTTGCATAAAACAAACGGTGGTATTGGAAAACTAATGGGTGGCGTGACCGGTGTCGCACCAGCAAATGTATTGATTCTCGGCGGTGGTGTTGCCGGTCTTTGCGCGGCAAAAGTAGCCACAGGTATGGGTGCGCACGTGGTTGTGCTTGAGCGTGCCGTAGAACGGATGCGCCATATCAACAAGATAATGCCGCAGGTTTCGTGTCTGTATTCCACCCCACACGCATTGCGAGAGCTACTTCCATCCACGGATGTACTGATTGGAGCGGTGCTTCTACACGGCGCGCGGGCGCCGAGGATTGTGGCACGGAGCGACATCCAATGTATGCCAAAGGGCGCAGTGGTCGTGGACATTTCTATAGACCAGGGAGGATGCGTTGAAACGGCGCGCCCGACTACGCATGCTGATCCGGTGTACGAAGAGGAAGGAGTCATACATTATTGCGTTACCAACATGCCCGGTATTGTACCGCGAACGTCGACGCTGGCGCTTAGTAACGCCACACTGCCGTATGTACTCAACCTCGCGGATAATGGATTTGACGCCGTACACAGAGATGAGGCGCTCGCGCGAGGGGTCAATGTGCATGAGGGTAGGGTGCTGTGTTCCGCAGTTGCAAAAGCGTGCGGATACGACGCTGGTACGCTTTAAAATTATTAAAGGGCGCTCGGGACGCCCTTTTTGTTGCGCGGTGCTCTTCTTGAGGTTCTTTATATTGTTGACGTGGAGGATATGTGACACAATGAGATATGTTCCGCAGTATATGGTGGCGAACGAACATGCTTTGAGTTTGAGATATGAAAACAACGACACAACTCGATAGTCAAAACAACGACTATTATCTTTTCGCTTCTCGCATGTTCATACGCGACAAAACATTGCACACTCAAATTATTAATCGTTATTTCTTAGATGGTGTATACTACTGGGCGAGAAGCGTCGCCACCATTAACTGACGGGATATGTCATGAGCGGAAAGGAATTCAAACTGGGATTATCGTTTGACGACATCCTTCTTGTACCGCACTACTCCAATATTAAGTCGCGCAAAGATATTTCTTTGCGCACGCAATTCTCACGCTCCATAACGCTCAATATTCCGATAGTGAGTGCCAACATGGATACGGTAACGGAATCGCGCATGGCGATTGCTATGGCGCGGGCGGGCGGCATCGGCGTTATTCATCGTTTTCTTTCGATTGAGGAACAGGTGCGCGAAGTGAAAAAAGTTAAGCGCGCGGAGCAGATGACGATAGATGACCCGTTCACCACGCGGAAAAATGTGACGCTAGGAGAAGCTCTCGCGTACATGCAAACACAGGGTGTTTCCAGTTTACTCGTTACCGGCGAAAGCGGCGCCTTGGAGGGGATACTCACGTCACGCGATGTGCGTTTTAAAACAGATATGGACATGAAGGTGTCAGAACTCATGACGCCGCGCGCGCGGCTTGTGGTGGGTAAAAAGGGAATCTCCCAGGCGCGCGCTCTCCGTCTTCTTGACGAGCATAAAATTGAGAAACTCCCGATTGTATCTCCGCGAAATCGCCTGGCCGGCCTCATAACCGCGGCCGATTTTAGGAAAACACGCGAGCACATACATGCCGCGAAAGACACAGAGGGACAGCTTTTGGTGGGTGCGGCAGTCGGGGTAAAAGATGGTGTGGAGCGTGCGGAGCAATTGGTGCGCGCCGGTTGCGATGCGCTTGTTATTGACATCGCACATGGGCATCACGCGCGCGCCGCGCAATTACTTCGCGCACTCAAGAAACGTTTCAAAAAAACAGATGTGGTGGCGGGAAATGTAGTAACGGCACGCGCCGTTTCTGATTTGGTTCGCGCCGGGGCGGACGCGGTCAAGGTGGGAATCGGGCCGGGGGCGGCGTGTTCTACGCGAGTAGTTGCCGGATCGGGCGTGCCACAGATAACGGCGATTATGGAATGCGCGGCCGCCGCACGAAAATTGCGTGTACCGATTGTCGCAGACGGTGGCATCAAAAATTCCGGCGACGTTGCGAAAGCAATAGGCGCAGGAGCATCTTCG
>Ga0155995_123_pt1 | contig 18136 bp, 14 predicted proteins | sample RifCSPlowO2_02_FD_107649 | JGI IMG/M metagenome (GOLD analysis project Ga0155995, IMG submission 107649) | Candidatus Kaiserbacteria bacterium RIFCSPLOWO2_02_FULL_51_13 | reverse complement strand
GAACAAGGTTTCCTTCGCAATGGAGATCATCGAAGGGTTAGTCGGTCCTAAGCCAATGGCGAATGCCGCAGGCGATGGATACACGGTTAATATTCCGTGACTTGTGTGTAGAGTGATGGAGGGACGGAGTGTAGTAACACAGGCCCGTTATTGGATTCGGGTCCATGTTGTGAGTGTGTCGTATAGGTAAATCCGTACGATAAATGCAAGCAATGTGGAAAACTGGAGATTCGTCGAAAGGAATCTGTGCGAGCACGCTTCCAAGAAAAACTTCTAAACTTATCTGCATACAATCCGTACCGCAAACCGACACAGGTGTTCAGGGCGAGTAGCCCAAGGCGAACGGGTGAGAGATCCTCAAGGAACTCGGCAAAAAAGCGGGCGTACGTTCGCAATAAGCCCTGCCATTCGTAAGAATGGCTGCAAATAATTATTCCCAGGCGACTGTTTACCAAAAACACAGCTCCCTGCGAACTCGTAAGAGGATGTATAGGGGGTGATGCCTGACCAATGCCGGAAGGTCAAATGTGGAGGGTGTGTGCTCGCAAGAGCATATGCTGGACTACATAAGCCCCGGTCAATGTCGGCGATAACTATAAGATGATTGTAGTTATAAAATTCAGCTATATGTTCCCGATTTACCCAAACGCTTTGCGTTTGGTTGCAAACCGCAATCCCTTCGGCCTTTGCGCTGTGTGGAAAAGAGAAATCGGGAAACTGCTGGTCACGTCATGTCGATGTAAAAGTCGGAATGATGGAAGGCCGGTGGGACTGGAAACTCCGAGTATCCAACGGTACCGCAAGGTGACAATCCGTTGGTGCGGACAATCAGCAGGGAAGATTCACGAAAATGAAAACCCTCAGAGACTATACGCTGAACTCGCTTCTCTTAATTGAGAAAAGCGAGATGATATAGTCCGGCCTCTATGGCGACATAGAGAATTACGTGTAGCTACTGTTTTCGCACGTAGATTAACATAGGCAAATCGTCCTAAGGTTTCGCGTTTCTCGAAAGAGGAGCGCGGAAGGACTAGGACTATTTGTACTGTGGGCCATTCAGAACGCTGCCTATCCGTGAGAACGGATGTCCATAAATATCTGACTATATGCTGGAAACTCCGAGTATCTTTAAGTACTCGTCCGAAAGGGCAGTGAAAATCTTGAAGTGCGGACAATCAGCAGGAAAGACTCACAAAATCACGTGCTATAATTGGACGTATGAACACACCGCCAAGTATTGGATGGTATTTGTCTGGATTCAGCGATGGTGAGGGAAGCTTTAATGTTTCTCTCCGCCAAAGACCGGATCACAAACTACAGTGGCAAGTGGTGCTTACGTTCAATGTAGCCCAAAGAGATGTCACCAATCTTCTGCTTCTGCAGGAACATCTGCAGTGTGGCAGGTTACAAAGACGAAGTGATGGAGTCCATTACTTTGTCGTGACGAATTACGTCGAAATCGTAGAAAAGGTGTTTCCGTTTTTCGAACGGTTTCCCTTTCAATCCGAATCTAAAACCAAAAACTTTGCGTTGTTCAAGCAAATCGCGGCTATCGTATATTCCGGAGAGCATCTAGCTCGTAAGGGGTTTATGAGAATCATTGAATTGCGAGAAAAACTCAACGAAGGGAGAGGAAGGAAACGGAAATACGAAAAACAAGATGTAGTCGAAGATTTTGAGAGAATCCTCAGAAACCAAACGTCAGACAAGCAGAAACTTTCTGCCTGAAGATAGAGTTCGGGCCCTGTAGCGATATGGGGAAGGAGACCCTAGCGAAATTCCTTGTCCAGTAAGTTTGGACGCGCACGAATGGTATAACGACTTGGGAACTGTCTCGAGGATTTGCCCGGTGAAAATACAAGGTCGGTGAAGATGCCGACTTCCTGCAGCTAGACGAAAAGACCCCAGAAGCTTTACTGTAATTTGGTATTGTGGATACGATTTTTCTGCGTAGCGTAAGAGGGAGACTTTGAAGCGACGACCTCGGTTGTCGTGGAGTCGCCAATGCAACACCTCTCTTAAAAATTGTGTTTACTAACCTCTGCGGCAAAACCGTAGAGAGACAGTACCTGATGGACAGTTTCGGTGGGGCGCTGTCCTTAACATTAGGGATTAGGTTTTAGGGTATAGGGTTTAGTAAATCCAACTAGAATCTGATTCCGGCGCCTATGGCTGTTATCCGCAGTCAGAAAAATAAAAGGGGGACCTGTGCGAGTAATCGTGCAGAGCAAAATTGGCTATATCGGTGAATATCTCTCGCAAGAGAGACAATACCTAGGGAAGTCGTATCAATTTTGAATGACGAATTTTTAATTTCGATTCAATGTTTTAAACATTTGAATTTCGAAATTGATTCAAAATTCGGAAATCAGAATTCAAAATTCGTATTGACCCCGTAGAGACTACACGCCAATCAACCGCATCGCGGTTGGTAATATAGTCCGAACTCCATGGCGACATGGAGAGGCAGGCAGAAATGACCTGTCCATGTTACATTGCACTTATTACTGCGACTGTCTGCGTACAGTCTGCGTGAATCTGCGCTTTGTACGAAGTAACAAAGAGCCTAAAAAGTATCGGAGGAGCCTATTATGGTCAGCTAGGCGCGAATGGAAACCGTGCCGATAGTGCATTGGCAAAAGCTGGCTTGACTGCGAGGCGTACGTGCCGAGCAGGTACGAAAGTAGAGCAAAGTGAACCGCTGGTCCGCATTAGACGCGGCCAAAGATTAACGGATAAAAGTTACTCTGGGGATAACAGGCTGGTTTCGCCTAAGAGTCCAAATCGACGGCGAAGTTCGGCACCTCGATGTCGGCTCATCTTAGCGCGGAGGTGGAGAAGCTTCCAAGCGTATGGCTGTTCGCCATTTAAAAAGGTACGTGAGCTGGGTTAGACGGAAGTTGGGCCCAGTGATCCATAGCATCGAGAGAAACGTAGCATGACCAAACTACAACAAGAGTGGAAATGAGGCATGAACAACCTCAAGAAGTTAAACTGACTCATAACGGGGGAGTCCGAGTGCTTGATATAATTCAAGTAATGGATAATCCCGTGGGAAGATTGAAATCTGAACTTTCACCACTTCAAGTTGAAGTGATAATTGGTTCAGTGTTGGGAGATGCTCGATTGGAATGTCGTTCCACGGGTGTCAGGTATCCTACAAGCGCACGAGTGCGAGTACATCAGAGTGATGTGCAAAAAGAGTATGTACTCTGGAAATACAAAGTGTTGGAGAATTTATGTTCGAAAGAACCAAGACGAGTAATGACTTGGCATGACCCGATAAGGAACAAAAATCATTATTCGTGGTATTTTCACACAAAGACATTTCCGATCTTAAGCGAGCTGTATCAGTGGTTCTACCACGATAAAGTGAAAGTATTTCCCGAAGACATAGAGCACATTCTCACTCCGAGAATGCTCGCCGTGTGGTTTATGGATGATGGCTCAAAAACGAGTCATCGAAGTTTTACAATCAATACGCATTGTTTCTCAACGGAGGAGCAATTGCGAATTGTAGAAGTTCTGAAGAAATGTTTCGATATTTCTTCAACAATCGTAAAAGATCGAACGAAGTTCAAAATCAGTATTGGGAGTTACGAGTATGAAAAATTCGTATATCTCATTGAACCGTTCATTATTCCAACAATGGCCTATAAGATTGCCAATCCCCGTAACGACTTAGCACATTCGCGCTGGAGTTATCCGACTAAGGTGGAAGGATAGCTAACACGTCAGTTCCGACGAAAGAAAGAAGTCGGAAAAGGTATAGTCTGGTCCCGCTTGTAAAAGCGTGGAAATCAAAATTGTCAAACCGTCGTGAGACAGGTTGGTCTTAATCTGCTGCAGGCGTTGATTCTTGAGGAGAGCCACTGATAGTACGAGAGGACCTCAGTGGACTGACCTCTGGTCTAGGGGCTGTACCGCCAGGTGCACCGCCCCGTAGCTATGTCGGGAATGGATAACCGCTGAAAGCATCTAAGTGGGAAGCCAACTCCAAGATGAGGAATCGTTATAGACCCGTGGGAGATGACCACGTTGATAGGCGCTAGGTGTACGCGCAGTAATGCGTTTAGCCGAGGCGTACTAATACGTCGACAGAACTCTCATTGGGAATTTTGCGAATCGCACTCTGGATATCTGGACACCGGATGCCGCGAAACTGGAAAAGCACAATGCATTTCGCATTTGTGCGTCCAGTTTCCAGTTTCTAGTTTCCAGCTTCCAGTGTGATTTCTTTCTTTTGATTCTTTTTGTTTTTCTTTATTTGTTTCAAACAGAGTGTTTTGAGCACTCTGTGCTGGTGCTTCGGCGGTGGTGTCACATCCCGCCCCGGTTTTGTGGAGTAGAAATTCCTATTTCCCAAAACTGGGGCGGGACATGCCCGTTCGCATTTTTACCCCGCACCAAATTTTTGGAAATACCGTTCCTAGTGTCTTGTCGGAGAGGTGAGGCGCGAGCGCGCGCAGCGCCGCAAGGCCGGACCGAGCGTAGGCGGGGTCGCGGGTTTTGCCAGCAGGCAAAAACTCGTGTCATACCCGTTCTCCCGCCGACGCTAAAGCTTTGGCGGATTGCGATTTGTAACTAAACGCTTCGCGTTTAGACAAATCGGGAACATTCCAAACACGGCAGTTAATCCAGCTCCAATTTTGTTCCTTGAGATTTTGAGATTCACGTTCTGGTGGTTTATCGCCGGGGTCACACCCGTTCTCATTCCGAACACGGAAGTTAAGCCCGGTTGAGGCGATGGTAGTGGAAACGCGAGAGTAGCTAGCCGCCAGAACGTGGTTCTCAAAATTGGAGCTGGACGATGGTAGTCGTAAAGGCGAGAGTAGCTAGTCGCCAGAACAGAGCTCTCAAAGCAAAAAGGAGTTTCCAAAGAAGACACCCCGCGCATAAAGAAAGCGCGGGGTTTTTTTCTGTCAGCTCGGATCGGAATGGAACCATCTCGTTTTTCTTTTCCAGTAAGACCATACGTTGGCAAGGCCTGCAATTAGCGTGATGCAGGCTCCGAATAACATAGTAATATCTCCCACGCTCACTAGTACATCTTTCGGCAAACGGAATATATCCACGAGAAACGAGAGCCGTGTGTTCTCGTCCATGAGCGTATGGGTAGAAGAAGTGGACACTTGGCGTACACACCACTCAACGCCGACACAATCAACCGGCATCTTATGTCTGTTAAACAGCACCGCTAATGTATTCAGGAGCGCGCCGATGCATACTATGGATGCGCCCGAACCCATATGCTCCCACGGCACCCATTTCTTTCGTGCAATATATATCCTTCCGATGACGAGAAGTATCAAGCTGATTGTGGCAATGTATAGGATCGGCACTTCTGCCATCGTCTTACTCTCCGTTATTACCTATGTACTATTTTGATACATGTTCCGACCAATGTCCAGAACCTATTCAGAACACCCATGCGCTATAGATGGTGAGATCCTACCCCAGCCCCATTTTTGCAGGTGCTATGGAGCGGTGGTACTCTATGTATATACGATGCGTCTACGAGCGGCAGCACGCTTCGCCCGACAAGGGATGTGCTATTCGCACACGCGTGCCGCGTGTAAGCGAGAGGCAAAAATGGGGCGGGGTATAAGATGTCAACCACTAGAAGCTATAAGCTGTAATCGCTCCGCTCATTCAGCCATCGCTTGCTCGGAAAAGGAAATAAACTTCCTTTTCACTCGCTTCGCTAGGCTGTAAAAACGTCGGTTCGTCCAAATCCCCGCGCAGAGCGCAGGGCGTTCTCGGCGCATACCAGTAAACTTTCTTACCCTAGCCCCGTTTTGCTGGCATTTTGTTTGTATCGCATATATCCCCCCTAGAAGCTAGAAGCTAAAAGCTGTAAGCTATATATATGTCCTGGTCATCACGTCGTCGTTTTCTGTATCTCTTTGGCATAGTACTTTTTTTCGCCATGGTATTGGGTGTGCCGTTTGTTCTTTGGGTATACGAGCCGCCAACGTGTTTTGACGGAAAGCAAAATCAAGGTGAGACGGCGATAGATAAGGGAGGACCGTGTCTCGTTGCGGACGTGCGCACGCTCATGCCGCCGGCAGTTATGTGGTCTCGTGCGTTTTTGGTGCGATCGGCAACTCCGGAAAGTGTAAATGGTGAAGGTGGCATATATAACGCCGTCGCCTATATTGAGAATCCAAACGATGGTGTTGGAGTTTTACGTGCCCCGTACCGCTTTAAATTATATGATGAGCAGAATGTATTGGTCGCGGAACGCGAAGGTGTGATGTTTGTCATGCCCGGTCCCATAACGCCGGTATTCGAGGGACAGATAGAGACGGGAAATCGCATTGTGTCCCGCACCTTTTTTGAATTATCCGAAGATTTGAAGTGGGAGCGTTTGCAGAACCCGGCACATTTCGTGGAGGTGGGAAATAAGGCGCTTGAAAACACAAATACTTCTCCGCGCGGAAGTGCTCGCGTAGTGAATACTTCCGTACGTCCCCTACGAAATATTCTTTTTGTGGCGGTACTATTTGATTCCGCAGGTAACACCGTTGCGGCATCTCAAACGGCACTAGAACGCCTTGAAGCAGGAGGGGCGGAGGATATAGTGTTTTCATGGTCGCGTCCTTTTGGCGCGCATACGGCGCGTTTTGATATTATTCCAGTGGTGGCGCCGACAACGCAATGAAAGTTTTTTCACTCAGCACCTTAATGTCCCGCAGTGTCGGAAAGGTTCAGGGTTTACCAGGCGGACTCCGAAACCTTGGGGCGCGCGCGGGGGGCGCAGCACCACTTCTTCGTGGTATAGATTGGTTTCTTTTTTTTGCTGCAACCACGATAGCACTCTTGGGACTCTTGACAATGCGATCCTTCTCAGACGGCAATATTTTTTTTGAACGTCAGTCAATCTGGATTGGCGTGGCGGTAACTCTTTTCTTTTTCGCATGCATTCCTGAATACCGTTTCTTGCGCAGAACGCAAGTTGTTGCGGTGTTGTATGGTGTTGTAATCGCGCTCTTATTGCTCGTGTTGCTTCTCGGTGAGGTAACAAAGGGGGCGCAGAGCCGTTTTGATCTGGGACTTTTTGCAATACAGCCATCCAATCTTGCGTCGCTTGTGCTCGTAATCGTACTCGCAAAATATTTTGCGCGACGCCATGTGGAAATCGCGCATATACGGCATATTTTGATATCCGGGGCATACACACTTGTTCTCTGCGCACTCATATTTTTCCAGCCCGACTTTGGGTCTGCACTTATTATCGCACTTGTGTGGCTTGGGATGGTATTGGTCGCAGGCATATCCTGGAAACATCTCACAGCTCTCATCGCAGTCAGCGCGATTATCGGAGCGGGTTTGTGGACGTATGGTCTCGCCGACTACCAAAAACAGCGCATACTCACGTTTGTGCACCCGCTAACCGACATACAGGGAAGCGGATACAACGCGTATCAGTCGACTATTGCGGTCGGGTCTGGAGAGGTCCTCGGCAAGGGAATTGGGTATGGGACACAATCCAAACTCCGTTTTCTTCCCGAGTATCAAAGTGATTTCATTTTTGCCGCATATGCAGAGGAATGGGGTTTTGGTGGCGTACTCCTCTTGTTCGGGTTATATGGAATAGTCATCGTGCGTGTTCTTTCCATCGCGGCGCGAGGCTCGGACGCGTTTGAGATGCTCTTCGGTGTTGGTGTTGCCGTGCTATTTTTGGCACATTTCATCATACACATTGCTATGAACATGGGACTTCTGCCGATTACCGGCACCACAACGCCGTTCATGAGCTATGGCGGCTCACATTTAATCACCGAGTATTTGGCTCTCGGAATTTTAATTGGTATCCGCCGACACGGGCGCTTGTCCGCTCAAGCAGAGGATAAAACAGAATCGCTCGGCGGTGTTCCTTTGTAGAGCAGAGCAGTATGCTGAAGCATACGTGTAATTGAAAATTCTTCCAAGTCGTTGTCGAGCACTTCACCAACACCGCCGACACGGTTTGCAAAAATGGGAATGCCGGCTGCTTTTGCTTCTAAGAGCACATAAGGGAGGCCTTCTTTAAGAGATGGAAACGCGAAACTATCAAATCCGCGCAGTGCTTTGCTCGCGAGCATAAAACCGAATAACTTTACGCGATTGTCAAGATTATATTTTTGTATCAACGTTTCGAGATTTTTACGTTCCTCACCTTCTCCGACGATTGCGACAAACATGTGGGGCTTGTCTCTCGCTTCCTCAATGAGTGCCTGTTGGTTCTTGTTCTTTGTGAGCTCGCCGATGGTGCCGGTGATACTGACGCCAGGCGGAAAAGCGGAACGGATTTTCTCACCCCGTTCGAACGACATGTGTAAGTCGATTCCATTATAAATGCGCAATGCGTGTATGCCCGACATGGACCGCGCTTTTCGCAAGTCGTAATCGGACACACAAACAACTGTGTGGGAGAGGAGAGCGGTGAGGTAGCTCGCAATCCATAGTGCTTTGCGCACGAGCGCACTTCGGCGCTCTTCAAATGGCCAACCGTGAACGGTAAAAATGATTTTCGGTATGCCAACGATACGCGCGGCAAGTACTCCAACCCCACCGGCTTTTGAGCTGTTAAGATGCACGACATCCGGCCTTTCTTTTCTTAGTATCTTCAACACGGCGGCGAACACGAGGAATTCTTTGAAAAATGAAATATCCCGTTCAAGATATGGTATAGAAATAGTTCGAATGTTATGTTGGTGCAATTTTTCAATCAATTCGCCACTGCCTCCGCATGCAACAACTGCCTCAAACTGCTCTTTCGGCAGGTTCGTTGCGAGATCGTACACATATCGCTGCGCCCCGCCCCAATTCGATTTTGTAATCAAAAAAAGAACTTTTTTCATATAACAAGCGAAATTGAATTGGGGCGGGGCGCTGAAAGGGGTCGGGAAAACGGAGTTTTCCCGCGTCGGAGAGCAGCGAAGCGTTGAGAACCGAGGGTGAGGAGCGAGCGAAGCGCAGCTCCGCAAGGCCGGAAGCCGCGTAGGCGGCCGAGGCGGGGTCGCGCAATTCGCCAGTAGGAGAATATGCGTGACCTCAAGGAGTGTAGCGACGCCCCGCCCCAGTTTGATTTGGTGATGAGAAAGAGAACCTTTTTTGGCTTAGCTCCTTGATTCATACGGTTGCCAGTGTCATGATGCTACCATAATGACCCTCGTACCCAAAAGGGAATATGTACTGCTTTTCGGCGGAGATATGGCGATTTTCGTCGTTTCGCTCTGGCTGACTCTCTATTTTCGCTATCTGGAAATCCCCTCGCTGGAATTGTTTTCGGCGCACCTTATACCTTTTTCACTTCTTTTCGTTACGTGGGTCAGCGTGTTCTTTATCGCGGGTCTTTACGGAAAACACACACGTTTGTTCAGGCGGCGACTTCCGGTGACTATTTTTTATGCACAGACGGCCAACGTTCTTCTGGCTGCCCTTTTTTTCTTTTTTATTCCAATATTCGGGATTGCGCCCAAAACCATTCTCGTATTGTACCTCGCAGTTTCGTTTCCGCTTGTATTCTTGTGGCGCGCGCTTCTCGTGCCACGTATACAGCCTCTAAGGCGTCTTAAGGGGGTCTTGATTGCATCCTGGGGAGACGCACACGCGCTTGCGGAAGAAGTAGCAAACGACAAGCGATACCCGTTCACATTCGAACATGTTATTGATACGAGCCGCGTACCGCAACACGAAATAATTCAGCACGCGTGCCGCGTCGTAGGAGAAGATAATGTAACCTTTATGGTGATTGATTTTACCGATAAAGCAATAGCCGCGGCACTACCGATTATCTATGATGCCGCGTTCCACAAACAGAATTTTACACTGGTAGATATTGTTGATTTGTACCAAGAAGTGTTTGATTGTGTACCGTTGTCTCTCGTCAGCTACGAGTGGATTTTGGCGCATACAGGATCGTCTCGTGGATACGATGCGCTGAAGCGTCTACTCGATATCGCAGGTGCTCTTACACTTGGGACACTGTCTCTTTTGCTGTTTCCGTTCATTATGCTTGCCATAAAAATGGATGACGGTGGGAGCGTTTTTATAGCGATGCCCCGCGTGGGACGATATCAGCGTACCATTCGCATATATAAATTCAGAAGCATGAGCGGGAACGACAATGGCAACTATGGGGCGAGCGGAAAATCGAAATTGATGGTTACGCGTGTCGGAAAGTGGCTGCGCATTTTGCGCGTAGACGAACTGCCCCAGATTTTGAATGTGCTGCGCGGCGATCTCTCGCTTGTCGGGCCGCGTCCGGAGGTGCCGACACTCGCTGAACATTACAGTGCACGCATCCCTTATTACAATGCGCGCTACCTCATACAGCCGGGGCTTATGGGCTGGGCGCAGTTGCGACATGATCGCCACCCGCACCATGGCACTGACGTTATTGAGACGAAAGAAAAGTTGTCGTATGATTTATATTATCTGAAGCACCGCTCGCTGTGGCTCGACCTATACGTGATTCTCCAAACAGTTCGCATTATTGTTACGGCGCGAGGAACGTAAAGACAAGTTAAAAAGTAAAAATGAAAAGTTAAAAATTACATTTAAAAATTAAAAAGTTATAATGGGTCAATAATTCTATGGCAAAAGTTGTTGTAACAGGTGGTGCTGGGTTTATTGGCTCGCATTTGGTGCGGGCGCTTCTAGACGATGGGAAGGAGGTGCATGTGATTGACAACTTTGCGGCAGGCAAAAAAGAGGAGCGCATACACACCGGCGCGACATACCACGAGTTGGACGTGTGTGCGACGGAAGCGCTTGTGCCCATTATGGAAGGCGCAGACGTTGTTTTTCATTTAGCGGCACTTCCGCGGGTGCAATACGCTACTGATCATCCTGTGGAAACAACACACACAAACGTTACAGGAACCGTTTCCGTGTTGGCGGCGGCTGTGAAAGCGAAAGCGCGGCGCGTGGTGTACTCAAGCTCCAGTTCTGTGTATGGAAATCAAACCACTATGCCACTTACCGAAACTATGCCATCTAATCCAGTAAATCCGTATGGCTTGCAGAAATATGTCGGTGAAATGTATACGAGCATGTGGCCGAGTATCTATGACATAGAAACTGTTTCTTTGCGTTATTTCAATGTGTACGGTCCTGGCCTTGACCCGACGGGGCCATACGCGCTCGCGGTTGGTGCGTTCCTACTTGCGAGAAAAGAGGGCAGGCCGCTAACGATTTTCGGCGACGGCACGATAACGCGTGATTATACGCATGTGAGCGATGTGGTGCGTGCAAATATACTTGCCGTAGAAAGCAACAAAGTGGGCAAGGGAGAAGCCATAAACATAGGCGCAGGGCGCAATAAAACCATCCAGTCACTGGCTGAAATGGTCGGCGGTGAGATCGTATACGCACCGCCGCGCGTGGAAGCACACGACTCACAAGCGGATAATCGAAAGGCAGAAGAGTTACTTGGATGGAAGCCGACAATCAAACTTGAGGACGGAATAGCAGAACTCAAGAAGGTTTTTAATATCGTATGAACATACCAACATACTTGCCTCGCCCGTCCGAAGCCCTGTGCGTAGGAGGGAGAATGTTGGTATGTTGTTACATATGATAGTAGATGGAAAGACCATAGCGGAAGAAATATATGCGGAACTTGGGTCGCGAATATCGCGTGCTCACTTGACGCTCGGCCTTATAAGTGCGGGAGAGAGCGCGGTTACGAGATCGTTCGTAAACCTCAAAAAACGCGTGGCACAGCGGCTTGGCGTCACGATGCGGCACGAAGAACTTTCTTCCTCGGCGTCTACGGGGGATGTTATTGATGCAATTGCGGCACTATCTCCGTCGGTAAACGGCCTTATAGTGCAGTTGCCACTGCCAAAAACGGTGCATGCAGAGACCGTGTTTCTCGCAATGCCATCTGAGCGCGATGTGGATGCGCTCAACTATACTGCACCGGAGAAAGACCCGCTTGTGCTTCCGCCTGTTGTGGCGGCTATTCTGGAAATTTTAAAGCGAACCCGTGTGGAAGTGAGTGGCAAGCGCACCGTTGTTCTCGGCGAAGGGCGGCTCGTAGGCGCGCCTGCGGCCACAGTATTGAAAGAACGCGGCGCGAACGTGTCAGTTGTTACACGTTCAAAGGGAAATACACGGGACCTTCTTAGGGCAGATATTATAGTATCTGGCGTTGGGAGTCCCCACCTCATTAAGCCGGAAATGATCAAAGACGGTGTGGTCTTGATTGACGCAGGGACGAGTGAGTCGGGAGGGAGTGTGGTGGGAGATGCAGATCCGGCGTGTGCCAAAAAAGCAAGTGTTTTTACGCCAGTTCCGGGCGGTGTTGGTCCCATTGCGGTCGCGATGATATTTAAAAATCTACTGGCCCTCGCTGAACACGGCCAGGAAGCACAAGCGCTATAAAGCACGTTGTAAATTTTATGGGATTACGCGAAAAGAAAAAAATCGTGGTGGCGGTGAGTGGTGGGCTAGATCCAATACACATAGGTCACATCAGGATGTTTAGGGAAGCGAAGAAATTCGGTAACACGTTAGTGGTTATTCTCAACAACGACAACTGGCTGCGCAAGAAAAAGGGTGTCGTATTTATGCCTGCACGTGAGCGAAAAGAGCTTTTGGAAGCACTCAAAGACGTGAATGAAGTGGTGGTCACGAAACACCCAAAAAATCCAAAAGACATGAGCGTGTGCGCGGAGTTAAGAAAAATAAAGCCGCACATATTCGCGAATGGCGGTGACCGTACGCGTGGCAACATCCCGGAAGTTGTCGTATGCAAAGAGATTGGATGCAAAATGATTTTTAACGTCGGGCATGGTGGTAAAGTGCAATCCAGCTCGTGGCTTCTTGCTGATTATCTTAAAAAACTCCACATTCGGGCAGAAGCGGAAAAAACAAAACCGCGCACATAGGGGACGCGGCTTATATTTCATATCACTCCTGAAAAATATGCTCGGCTTGTGCCGAACAGCGCCTTGAGCTCGTCTTGCTCTTTGTCCAAATCGCCGACCCATTGGTACTTCATGCCGTTGTGTTCCTCAATGGCAATACGGTCGCCATCAATGCCGATAACTTTCACCAGTCCGCCGATGTAGTCTCCGTTGTGCGTCGGAACATACACCTCGTCGCCAATCTTCGGTAAGTTGTTTTTGCTAAAGAGATGTTTGTATTTCTCGGTGAGTTTTTTCATCAGCTCCGGCCTGTGGGAATTCAATGCCCTCAGAGCTTCATCAATGTCGTTTTCTTGCATGATTTCCATTCCAAGAAAAAACGACTCTATGACCTCGTCAGTAAATACGCCGTCGGACATGACGGCAAGTTTGAATTGCTCTATGTTCACGGCGATTCTCCCATTTTTGTCTAATATATCTGTAGCACAAAAATATGCCCCGAACAACTTTGCTCGGGGCGTAAATCTCCACACTTATTCCACCAAACATCTCTTTCTCTATGGTTTTTTGAGAGTGCTGACGGTATTGTCATTTTTTGCGATGACGTGACCTCTGTGTGGAATAGGTGTGGGGATAAAGGTCAATGTGAGTTTTTTGAGCACGAACAGGTGTTTTCAACGTGGCACAAATAACTTTTTGAAGTCCCGGAAAGGCATATTGTAGTTAAAGCCTGGTTCAAAGTTTTGCATACGATATTGATTGTCGTCAAACCGATGCGACATATTGAAGTCGATAAAGGCGACCATGGAGTAGCGTCCCGTTGTTTCGGTTATCTTGTTTGGAACGATGCGGTGCCACAGAGCTTTCAAGGCACAGTGCGAGAAATACTGCAATCCCATACTCGGAAAGATGATGGTTTTCGTTTCGCTTACCGACCACGGATGCCACTCTCGATCAAAGTCGAAATATTCACCACCGACGTGGTCTTCCCACAGATGAAAGGTGAACCCTCCGCGATCGGCATGTGCGTTGGCGAGCGAGGGTCTTTTACCCGGAAAATAGTGTAGATAGCGGAAAGTCCAATTGTGTTGAGAGTTCGCTACAGCTTCCTCAAGTCCATTTAGTTGATACTCTTGCTCGACTGCCTGTGCAAATTCTTGAATAAACGGCGCACTCTCTTTACGAAGTGTCTCAACGGCGTCAATAAACCTAACAGCTCGCTGGTCTGATACTGTCACTACTTTGGTATGCAACCGCGACATTTCATTTTTGACAACATGGAATAATTCCTTGTCGTCTACTCGCGGCCCCGTATCTTCGCGCCTCATGTAACCAAAGTCACTAACACGGTCGCCGCCAGATAGTTTCCGCTTTTCCTCAATTGGAAGCGCGCAAAAATTTTTCCATGATTGCATTGCTTCGTGTACGCGAACGCGTAGTGATTGGGGGTACGGTATAGTCACATACCCATCCGTTACGAGCGTTGTAACCTGCATATTTTTTCCTTTCTTTTTTCTTACGGCATAATACCAAATCATTGCGCGCAATGTCGCCTATACATCCTCCACGTTAGATGGTCTGATTGGGTCACGCGCCGTCATGACGGTGTAGGATTGCGAACGCGTTATCCTACGGGGTATACTACCCATCATGATATGGATGCGTCTTGTTGCGGTAGCAATTCTTTTTGCCGGCATAGGCCTCGGCTGGTGGGTCTATTCGGCTGAAATTGGTGGCACGGTGTCGTTCCGGCTCGGGCTTGACCTCTCGGGCGGCACCCAGCTTGTGTACCGAGCCAATCTTTCCGCCATTCCAGAAAGTGATGTCGCCGATTCTATGGCGGCATTGCGCGATACCATAGAGCGTCGCGTGAATCTTTTCGGTGTCGCAGAGCCAATAGTACAAACGGAAAAAAGCGGCGTGTTTGCCGAGAGCCATGAAGAGCGGCTCATCGTTGAACTTCCAGGTGTTACTGACACCGAAGAGGCGATTCGTTTGCTCGGAGAAACGCCGGTGTTGGAGTTTCGCATGCTAAAAGAAGGTGCTGACGCAAGCTTAGAACTTACGCTGGAAAACATTCCCACACTCTTTGAGTCAGCTATTCTAACGGGGCGTCATCTTAAGGGTGCACAGTTACAATTTAGCCAAGGAGTTGGCGCACTTAGTGAGCCGGTCGTGGTCATAAATTTTGACTCTGCTGGTAAGCAAATTTTTGCCGATGTAACGCGCGAGAATGTCGGGCGAGTATTCGGTATCTTTCTTGACGGCGTTCCCATTTCCACGCCAGTTATTCGCGAAGCAATCCCCGACGGCTCTGCGGTGATTTCCGGGAGCTTCACGCCGGAGAGCGCAAAGGAACTTGCGCGGGATTTGAACTTCGGCGCTCTTCCCGTGCCTATTGAGCTCATTGGTACAGAGACAGTTTCGGGCACACTCGGGGGAGAGGCGGTGGCGCGTGGCATTGAGGCAGGTCTTTGGGGTATTGGGTTTGTGGCGCTCTTCATGATTTTTTGGTATCGCGTACCGGGACTTCTCGCAGTTTTTGCACTCATGCTTTATGTTGTGGCTGTGCTCGCACTCTTTAAACTTATTCCCGTAACGCTCACGGCCGCCGGCATTGCCGCGTTTGTGCTCTCTGTTGGTATGGCGGTAGATGCGAACGTTCTTATATTTGAGCGAATGAAGGAGGAGCGGCGTGCGGGGAAAAATGGCACGGAGGCAATTCGCAACGGTTTTTCTCGCGCGTGGCTTTCAATTCGCGACTCCAACATTTCCTCCATCATTACGGCCGTCATTCTTTTCTGGTTCGGCACGTCTCTCGTGAAAGGTTTCGCACTTGTCTTCGGGCTCGGTGTCATCATGTCCATGCTGACGGCAATCACGGTATCTCGGACGTTTCTGATTGCACTTGGAACGGATTCCAAAAGCAGATTTTCCCGATGGCTTTTCAACAGCGGTTTCTCTAAAAGCTAGCACCTAGAAGCTATCTTATGTTTATCGTCAAATACAGAAACATATTTTTTGCGCTCACCGGCGTGATTCTCCTTGTCGCCATGCTCTCTGCTGCGGTATTTGGTTTGCCGCTTGGTGCGGATTTCACCGGCGGAGTACTCGCTGAAGTGCGCTATGAAGGAGCGCGAGCAGATGCGCGCGCCGTGGAGCAGGCACTCGCGGAGCGTGGCGTTACTGGTTTTTCTCTCCGAGAAGCTGGAGATAATGGTTATATTTTACGCGCTGGGAATCTAGCGCCCGAGATGCGCACGACGCTTCCGGATATGTTCTCGCTTAACGGTGTGCACAATGCCACAATAGTGAAGCTTACGGAAGTGGGGCCGACCGTTGGCGTGGAGCTTCGCAATAAAGCAGGTGTGGCACTTGCGCTTGTTCTTGTCGCGATACTATTTTTCATAGCGTTTGCGTTTCGCAAGGTCTCACAACCGGTTTCTTCGTGGGTGTACGGTTTTATCGCGCTTATCACATTATGCTTCGATGTTCTCGTTCCGGTTGGATTCTTCGCTTTTCTCGGCTCTATAACAGGAGCACAGGTAGACGTGCTTTTTGTTACTGCGGTTCTAACGGTTTTGGGCTACTCGGTTCACGATACCATTGTGGTGTTTGACCGCACACGTGAGAACCTGCGGCTCAACAAAGAGGACAACCGAAAAGAGGATTTTAGTGATACAGCAGGCCGCGCGCTCAATCAAACGCTCGTGCGCTCCGTGAACACATCACTCACGACCGCTACTGTTCTTCTCGCACTTTTCTTCTTCGGCCCAGAGTCAACGCAGGATTTTGCCCTGACGCTTCTCGTCGGCATCATCGCCGGAACCTATTCATCCATTTGTCTTGCAACGCCGCTTCTCGTTGCGTGGGAGAGGTATCGCGCGAAATAGGGGCTGCTTGACACCGTTATAGGCACTGCTATACTCATCTGACTCCGCCCCGAGCGGTTTTTGTTTCGGAAGGAAGGGCGGGTAAGCACATTGAAAATTAAATAAAGGAAATTAAGCATATAAAAAAATGTAAGGTAGTAAAAAGTAAACACACTAAATGTAAGTAAAGTTAGTTAAGACAAAAGAAGTTATCCCGGTAAGCCGGGATAGCACATTCTTTTGTTCCGTCCACTCGTGCTCGAAGAGCACGAGTGTCCCGTGAAATTGAATTGCAGGTGCAATTCACCCGAGCGAATAGCGAGGGATTTCATTGGGGCAAAATCGTCTAGAAAACCCCAGTTACATCCTGCGCCATGCGCAGGGCTCCGCTTCGCGGAGCATGTAACGGGGTAAGTTCAGACAACAAAATTTTCAAGTGCTTGCATTTGAAAATTTTGGTCTTCACTTAGAGTTTGATCCTAGCTCAGGGTGAACGCTGGCGGTATGGATAAGGCATGCAAGTCGAACGCCCCGCAAGGGGAGTGGCAGACGAGGCAGTAACAGGTAGGAACGTCCCCGGAAGTCGTGCACAGCCCGTCGAAAGACGGGGTAATTCACGATGGCCTGGCCGCATCTCACTGCATTCGATGCGAATTTTTCAAGCAACAATTTTCAATTTCCAATGAATTTTCAATGTCACATTGAAACATTGGGTCTTGATTAAAAATTGCAAAATTAAAAATTGAGAATTCACTCGAGCGTAGCGAGATGTGGCTAGTAAAGATTTATCGCTTCCGGAGCGGCCTGCTTTGTATCAGCTTGTTGGTGAGGTAACGGCTCACCAAGGCTATGACGCATAGGGGACCTGAGAGGGTGACCCCCGCCGATCGGACTGAGACACGGCCGATACCTCTACGGAGGGCTGCAGCCAAGAACATTCGACAATGGGCGAAAGCCTGATCGAGCGATACCGCGTGGTGGATGAAGTCCTTCGGGACGTAAACATCTTTTTTGAGGGAAAAAGTTATTGATTGTACCTCAAGAATAAGGGGCTCCTAACTCTGTGCCAGCAGGAGCGGTAATACAGAGGCCCCAAGCGTTACCCGGAATTACTGGGCGTAAAGAGTGCGTAGGTGGTTGTATTAGTCGGCTGTTAAATGCCGAGGGCTTAACCTTCGGAATCCGGTCGAAACGGTACAACTTGAGGGCGTGAGAGGTGAATGGAACTCATGGTGTAGGAGTGAAATCCGTTGATATCATGGGGAACACCGAAAGCGAAGGCAATTCACTGGCGCGTTCCTGACACTCAAGCACGAAAGCTAGGGTAGCGAAGCGGATTAGATACCCGCGTAGTCCTAGCCCTAAACGATGATGACTGGCTTTCCGGAGTATCGACCCTCT
>Ga0155995_107_pt2 | contig 29023 bp, 26 predicted proteins | sample RifCSPlowO2_02_FD_107649 | JGI IMG/M metagenome (GOLD analysis project Ga0155995, IMG submission 107649) | Candidatus Kaiserbacteria bacterium RIFCSPLOWO2_02_FULL_51_13 | reverse complement strand
GCGAACAATACTATCCTACGCAATTTCTTGCTCTTTTCCAACTCTTGAGTCTCAATCGTACTCACGAGCGCTAGATGTCTTGTATCTCCTTGGTGATTACTTCTTCCGCTTCTTCAAGTTTTTGTTCAAACTGTTCCAAAAACTCCACTTCTTCCTCTGTGAGTTTTCTTTTGACCTTCTTAAGCCGCGCCACATGGTTGGCAACACCTGCGCGAAGGACTCTGAATGCTTCTTCGGACACCTTTTCCGCTTCCCGCGCCTCGCACCGCATATGTTGAATCGTGCGGGGTATCCTGAACCAGAGGTGCGCACCACCCCACGCGAGCGCACCAAGCGCAAGCGGCAGCAGCATAGAAATTTCGAATGGCCGCCGCGTCTACCGTGGCGGCCATTTGTTTTTTATCTTTGGTTTGTACGTACCGGACGCAAAGGTTCTCAAAACTTCGTGGTAAATTTCTTGCATCGTACGGAATAGAATAATTAATGGAGTGGTGACCACAATAAGCAATATCCTTGCGAGCATCAGTACAACCTTCCCGAACAATTGCCAGTACGTCTTGTTGTGCGCTCTGGTACTGCGCATGTCGCTCACACGCGATATATACACTCTTCCTGCTTTTTTGTTACACGCGTAACGCCACAAAAACCAAGCTAACAACATTGTAAGTATACCAAGCGCTAGAACCGAAGTATATTTCACCAACCACGTTTCTTTTATCCAAACAGACGACACGCCAAGAAATTGTACGGTTTGCGAACTCTTGTTGCCGGCACCATCTACCGCGCTGACGGTGAGCGTATGCTCCTTTGCCGCATCAGTGCTTATAATGACTGATGTTAATGCCTGAAGAAAACTTGAGGGTATCAGTGCGTCGTATGTACCGTCGGCGCTTCCACTCCATATTTCTGGCTCATTGTTGTTGACACTGATTTCGTAGTGGTCAATTCCGGAATGTGCGTCGCGAGCCGTGATTGAAAAGATTGCTTGCCCCGGAGTGGAGCGTTCCGGAAGATGGACAACGGCTGATATAACCGGCTTCGTTGAATCAACATTGAACTTAAAATGTCTCGCTGGGCTCCACCCTGCGTCATTTTTTAGTTGAGCGTGAAAGTAGTAGGTACCATCGGGAATATCTTCAATGACTTTTTCGGAGATAGGACGCGGGTAGAGTATTGTTGGTATTATGCTTTCTTTTGTGCCGTACAGAAGCCGAACGGCCGTGGTGCCGTTTGGAACATCCCACCGGAACGTTGCGGTAGTATTTGCGTACCAACGCTCGGAATCGGGGTGTGAAGAAGACATTACATCAGGCGCGCTCGGCGCACCAGCGGCTGTTTTAGCCGGCTTCGGTTCGCTTCGTGGAGAAGCAGACGGGACGGGAGAACTCTCCGCAGTGTCGGACGCTGCTGAACGTATAGTGAAACTCGCGGAGCGCATTTCCTCAATAATGTTCGTTCCGGTACCGTCGTTCGCCAGCACCGACCCGGATACAAAACGCACGTCGGCAACTCCTGCCGTTTTTGCTCGAAACGCAATAGATAACACTTTCCCTCCGGAACCCTGAAAACCGGGATTCAGCGCAACGCCTTCAAATGAAATAGAGCCGGCGGTATTTGAAAACGACGGCTCACTTACCCACAAATTAACGACTGACTGCTCTTTTGAAACAGAAACCACACTCAATACTTCGGGAGAAAAAAACACTTCCCCGCCAACGGCGTTAAGCGCTTGTTCTCCCGAGGAAACAAGCAGGTTGACGGTGAATGTTTTCCCTACAGAGTATGTAGCTAACGCCGGCGAGAAGTGTAATTCAGCTGCATAGAGGCCAGACGGTACTGTCAAGACAAAAACTAAAAGAAAAAATATTTTGTAGGCCTTCGCCATAGTATAGCGAGGAGTAACACTGCGCTCATCATTACTATACCAAGCATCCAATAACTTTCGTGCAACAAACTTGAGTGCGGTGGATAAACAACTTCAACACGCTCGTTGCCATTTTTATCAATCGCTTTTACATAAATCTTTTTATCCAGTGCCTGATTTTGCAGAAGAAAGGGGCTCTCTGCTTCCGCATAGCGCGCCCATGTCCCCTCGCGCACTTCGTAGCGGTCAATCCCGGACACTTTGTCTTGCGCCGAAAACACAAGAACGTTCTTCCCCTCAAATACATTCTGATTTTGTATAATAAGTGGCGTAAAATTCTCCGGCGGTATTACATCTTGCGCCGGCTCAACACTTGATTCCGACGGTACGGAACTTTTAGAGATTGAAAATGAAAATGGGACCGACGTGGCGCGCGCGCGCGTTCCGTACCCGTCATTTTGCAAAATCTGCAGCTCTCCCAACCTCACCGCGCCGTTTCCGTCCGTCTTCGCACGAAATATAACGGCAAACAAGAAATGTTTGATTCCCGATAATCCTCCGGGGGTGATGCCGGAAAATTCAAGGGTGTTTGATGTAAGAAATTTTGGTTTTTTAATCCAAAAGGTAACGGCGGAGTCGCCGTCCCGAACCTCCAGCATGTCTAGAAGGTCATCGGGAAACACGAGATGCCCCTCAATTGCATTTACCGAATCCCCTTCCGTATTCAGAAACACATTTAACAAAAAATCCTCGCCTTGCAGAAACTGCCTGCCGTCGGCATCAAAAAATATGTCGGCTGCAAAAGCCGGCGAAGTAAAAATGGAAAAAGCAAAATGAAAAATGAAAAATGACAATGCCAAATGAAAAATAAGTTTTTTGTACATAATCATTTTTTACCTTTGAGCGTGAGTATGCTTGAGGCGATAACGCGCGCCGCCTCCGACAGTGCAGACAAAAGTGCTTCCGCATCACTCTTTGAAACCTTGTTGGTATCACGCAAAAGCGTAATCCACACCTTCGACTCATTCGCAGATTTAAGAGAATGCGTGAAAAAATTTGTAAAATCTTTCTTGGAACTTGCTGACTGCGCCTCTATATAATTTGCAAGTACGCTCGTACCGCTCCGCAATAGTTGCTTCCCCATTACTTCACTTACCATTCCTCTTGGCATTGCGTCGACAAATCGCACGATACGCAATGTCAATACATATAGTCGCGCTTTGAATTCCTTTTTAAATTTTTCTTTATCGTTTTCCATTTTGCTTTTTTATTTTTCCATTTTTTCACTACCCAGTCCAATGAAACGCCATGATACTAAAATCGACCAAATTGACTTTCCCGTCGCCGTTGACGTCTACGGACGCGGGAGGGTTGGCACGCTTATACCAGTATGCGGCAACAGAAAAGTCAACAAGATTTACTTTTCTGTCTCCGTTGAGATCTCCTTTGACGATTGTTTTTTCCTGTACGGGCGCAAGCACATTTTTCTTACCCACAAGAAATGCCACCGCCTTGCTGAAAGAACTTATTTCGCCGTCCTGTGCCGTTTTTGACTTGGCGAGATGTTGGCCACTCTCAAGTTTGGCAGTGTCAAAATTGTAAAGATAGGCGCCGTCTTGGTCGGCGGTGGTTTTACCAAAAAATTCTTCCTCCGAACCTATTGCAACGGTAATATCCGCTTTAGGCGCGGACTGGCCAAAAATAGCGATACTTTCTCCTCGTTTCACTTCGCTTTTATCAACAGCGATGGTTGGCGCAATGAAAATGCCGGTTATATTTGCCGTAGTGCCGCTTGTTACGCTCACCGGAAAGGTAAGAAGTGATGAGCGTATGCCATTTTTATCCTCCGAATAAACACTGAAGATATAACTGCCGCCGGAAAGCCCTGAAAGATTTATCTGAAATTTGGCGTCTTGCCCAGAGATAGTCATCGCCGCGATTTGTGCGTCTTTGAGCAAGGTTACGGTGCTTCCCGGATACGCCTTGCCGCTGAATACCGCGCTTGTCGCGGGAGCCGAGACAATACCACCACCCCCACCTCCGCCGCCACTACTGCTGTTACTACTGCTACTACTGGCATCACTGGTTTTTGCCGACACGGCGCTTGATACCGCGGACTCTCCGGAGGCGTTGAGTGCGCTAATTTTATAGTAGTACGTCGTACCTGCAGAAAGTCCCGTGTCTGCGTATGCCGTAGTATCACCGGAAGAAACGGTTGGCTCACTGCCTACCCTTGTAAATGAACCGCTCGAGGAAGTGTCACGGTAAATATCATAGCTGGTGGCATCATCGGACGCAGTCCACGAAAGATTTATCTGCGAAGAACTGACCGCGCTTGCGGAAAGTCCGCTCGGGATAGAGGGCGCGCCTCCGCCCGTAGGAACGATGGGGGCAAATATAGAAAAGTGAGTTGCTATGGCCGTGAGAGTGTTGTTAGTCGCGTCAACGGTTGTTGAGAGCGGATCCCATTCTTGCTTGTCCTCCGACCACGAAGCAAGAACCAATTTTGATTCGTCTCCTCCTAGTGTTGTAACGTCGGACTCCTCGTACGGAACCGTAATCGTAACTCCGGTGCCCGAAGACGAGGACAACGAAGTGACGGACTGACCGGATGAGTCCTGCGAGGTAATTTCAATCCCTTTACCGCCAACCACTTTTCCGGTCGGTGTCTCGGTAATAACGGCGCTTGTCACTCTGGTGCTGACTGAATTTGAATCGGATGAATTTCCGAAGACCCCCGCAGGGATTTGCATTTGGAAGTTGCTGCCGATCTCTGTGTTGCGTACGGTTCCGCCCTGCGAGGGAGTTATGAGTGATGACTTGCTATCGCTTATTGAATACCCGCTCAAGGCCGAGAGGGTTATGTTTAGCGTTCCACTTCCTCCGGAAGACACTGATGTCGTTTGTTCCGATGACGTATATCCGTCAGAGCGCGCCCACACGGTCCAGCTGCCTGCGTTAAGATTCAGCGTATAGTTGGTGCCGCTCCCGGCAGATGTATCCACGCTTGCAAACGCATATATACCGTTTGAATTTTTAGCGATTACCCGCGTGGATGCCGAAACATTGCTCCCCGAAAGCGTAACACTGCCGGAGACCGTAGCATCCGCCACAGCCAGAGTCCTGGCGGTTCCCGAACTCACATTTGAGCCGTTTACCAAAAGTGACGAGGGCGCCGCAGTATCAATGCATCCCGGCTTTGAGGCGCTTATTTGATAGTTGCCGTTGGGGACCGATAGCGAGTAGGCGCCGGCGGAATCCGCGGTAACAACGATTTTCCGTCCCTTGGTGGCATCCGACAAAAGTACCGAGGCGCTATTCTTACAAATAGAGGAAGATGACTGGACATTTCCGGAAACCGTGTAAACTGTGGACGGAGAAAATGAAACATTGGTGGTTGCCCCGCCGGAAACAACGACTCCCGTCTCGGAGCCGATGGGTCCATGGCTCGAAGATTGCGCAGTAACGATGTAGGTGCCTGCGGGAACATTGATGTCGTAGATACCGCTTGTCGGATTTGAGGCGGTCCCGTTTCCTCTACCGGAAGAATCAAGTGCGTTTACAAAGGCGTCGCTTACGCCACTTATGGTAACTCTTATGGTGCCGGGAGTGCTTAAGGTTAAGTTTTTTCCGCTTGCCGTGGCTCCGGCGGTAACCGTAACGCCGGTAATTTGAGACGTGGGCCCAGAACCCTGCATAAAACCTTCTACGGTGTATCCGCTCCCCGCTTTTACTTTGAGTGAGTAATCACCACTCGCGTCGGTTACTGTCATGTTTCCTCCTGATGAACCGTGGGCGGATACGAATGCGCCAACCACTGCGCTCCCGCTTTTTGTTACTCGGCCGGTAATGGTCCCGAACGAAGCGGCGGATGCCTGAAGATTTTTACCGGTCTGGTTGGAACCGGAAACGGTAACGGTGAGAGAGCTCAATTCGCCGTATCCCGGCGCGTACCCCTGAAGTTTCCACGTTCCGTCAGAAACGTACACGGTGAAATTTCCGGAGGCGTCTGTCGGCGACCCAACCACGCTTCCTGTAGGATTGCTAGACGCATCAAGTTTTTGCGCGCCTATATGCGCATATGGGATGGCGTTCCCGGATTCGTCAAGTACCTTCCCCGAAATAGAGCGGGAGCCCTTACTGATTTTTAGGACAAGGTTATCGCTACCGTTGTCGCCATCGTTGGTAACAAGAGTTCCGCCAATATATACGTCAGCGGTACTGTTGCTGTCTGTCGCCACATTTCCGCTGTCGTTATTTACGGTAACCTCAACTTCATTTGAGGAAGGCATGCCCGGCATTGTGGCGATTATCTTGTACGCTCCGTTTCGCACCCGCAATTCAAACGTGCCGTCATTAAGTGACTGGCCGCGGGACGCTCCCTCGCTTGAACCGGAGGAAGCTGTTACCTGCATAAACACATTGGGAATTGCATTTTCGGAACCGTCTTTCACTTTTCCTTTAATAATGTTGTTCGCGGCAGTAAGCGCGAAACTTATGGTATATGTTCCTGTTCCAGAAATTTGGATTTGTTGCGGTTGTGGAACAACAAAATTGACCTGCATCGGCACTTGAGCGGTCATCATGGAAGGGTCTTTTGGCATCCACGACCTAACGCCGATTTCCCAAGACCCGTCAAGCAAAGGGAGCACCGCCGTGCGGCCACTGTTTCCGTCCCAGAGCACTTCGCGAACGATGGTGCCGCCAAATTCTATACTTGTGGGACTAAAAGCAAATACATCAAGATTGGTGCCGGAGGGAATTCCGGAGATGTTCACGGTAACACTTCTATTGGAGGATTGGAGCGCGAAATTAATTCCGGTCGCATTCTGCCCTCCCGAAAGGACAACGTCGCGGAAAAACGGTCCGCCGACGAAATTCCCCGAGACAAGCGAGGGAATGTCTATGTGATACGTCCCGTTGGAGAGATTGCCAAAATTATATAAACCGTTTGTGTCGGTGACGGAACAAAAAACACCGCTTGCGCCGCGGAGGCACGCGCGAACGCCGCTCACCCCCGGCTCTGAACCGTTTTTAATCCCGTCGTTTGCAAAGCCAAAAAGCCCGGAACCGTTGTCGTCAAAAGCCGTGCCAGAAATTATTTGCGTTCCCGCCTGCGCCAGAAAAAATGGCTGTGATGATTTTGATTCCAAAAATGCGCCGGAGGTGTTTTGTGTCTCAATAGTTGTCATATAACCCGCGGTGGTATAATCCCTCGCCTGAACGGAGTTGACCACATCCTGTATAAAAAAACGTACACGATCGCCCACGGCGACCGTCGCACCTCCGGTGGTAATTGAAATTATTCGCGTAGAACTATTGCAGGAGATGGATGCAATAGAAACGACACCGGCGGAAAATCCGTTAATATCGTCATTTTCCACAGAGGTAATCGGGGTCTGGCACAGAGAAGCAAAGCTAAAACCGACTGGGAACAGTATCACTATCTTCCCTCCTGACGGAATAGAAACATTAACGGGGAATTTAACTTCATACATGGTTGTAGCACTCGTCTGCGCCAAACGCGGAAATACTGACGTGGGGTTAACGCCTTCCGTATAGTAATCAACACTCGATGTTTCAGCACCGATGGTCACGGTCAAAACGGTCGTGGCGGAAAACGCGGTGACGGGTACAAACAAAAAGACGAGCATGGCAAGCGGCCATGCACGAATATGCTGAACATATTGTAAAAAGTTTGTGCACATTCATCTATTTTCTCCAGATTGAAATCTTGATATTTTTCCTAATAAACTTGATACCGAAAAAGAGCACAATAATGGTTATGAGAAAAGCAATCACATACAATATTGGAAACGCGTAAAACGCGATGCGATTGGCGGTAAGCTCCCGCCCTTCCCCATCAACAATGTTTATCTCTGCGACGTAGCGACCGATTAATAATCCTTCTGCATTCCACGCCGCGGCAAGATCACGAACCCCTGTTGGCAATACCGCCTGTCCCGCCACTTCAACCACACCAACCTCTTTCCCGAATATATTGGTTATGGTTATGGTTCCTTTCGGCTCAAAATGAACCGTGCCGGTATTTTCAAATTTGATGGTAAATTCGACCGGACCTTTCTGCACAAAAAACGGCCCGGAAAAATCCAAAACATTGCCACTTTGCAGTTGGTTTCCGGGAACCGTTATAAAAACGAGCACGCCGACTCTTGTGCCAACCTTAAGCTGACCTTGCTCGTTGGCATCACTTGCCTTAAAAAAGACAACGCCAAAGTGCCCGCCGGGTTCGGCGTGCGAAGGCGCTCGTATAGTATAGGTAATGTTTCTTGACTGACCTTTTCCAAAGACAAACGAATCGGGCGCGTCAAGCGTTATCCAATCCCGGACCGTCGTTACTCCTTCCGCCCTGCCGACAAACTGGATATTGGTGCTTCCGGCGGCAGGGACAAAATCCTCAACAGTAACTTCAACACTCGCCGCGCCCTCACTTTCGTTTTTTAGAATAATTTCACCAGATATGGATTCGCCGGGTCCTATCGTTTTAGAGATTTTGACGGGCTGTATAGTTAAACCCGTACTATCGGCATAAACTGCGTCAACCCCCACCAAAGCCACGCTGAACAAAACAGTGAAAAGTATTACCACTCTTATGGTTATTAACGAATCTTTCATGGAAATCAAATTCTAGTTTGCCGTTGCCGTATATGTCAAGGGGGCTTCGTAATCGCCAGTTTGCTGGCCTGACGAAACATCAAGGTAGTACTGTACGGTGTTTAGGTGCGCGCTTACGCTATAGGAACCGGCTCCCGCGTTTCCGATTCTGGAAGCATTCGTTGAGCTGGCGATTCCAGCCCATAACTGGCTCCCGTTAAACATCGCGTCGCTCGTGCCCCACCATGCCGTCGAACGAAACGGCACAGAACCGGAGGCACTCATCATTCGGAAATATAGAAAATCATTTCCCGAAGTAATGGCGACGGCATTTCCCGCGCTCGTTGTCGCGGTGGCAGCAGCAACAATCCATCCGGTGGCATCCGGAAGTTCTGTAACATTAAGGCCACCGATGCTTCCACACGCTACCGTAAGCGTTCTGTCATCACAGGAAAGTGTGACATTCCAGCCGTTAGCATTATTGGTCGTTACGGAGAGTGTTGTGGTTGCCTGTCTCGGCGTTCCTGGCGTTAAAGCGGCAAACTGATTAGTGCTCGTCGTAAAGCTTAATGTTGAGCTCACCGTTACCGTCAAGTTTACTGCTTCTCCGTAGGCATAGGTAGCATAAAGGCCGGAAAATACCAACAACGTGACAAACAACGCCGCGCCAAGCAAATGAATATCTTCTTTTATTGATGTGCCGATGTGTTTAAACATATATTTTAATATTTTTAATATTTTTAATTTTCTTCCGACCTTTACTTACAAAATAAAAAGGCACCCAAATATGGGCGCTTAGCAACACTTTGGTTTATTGATAAAACCCCTACGAGTAGAGAGAGAGAGACGGAATCCGCACTAAGTTTTGATGTTTTTTATACACAGCACTCATGACTCTACTGTATCATTATGTATACTGACATCAAATAACTTATCCACACCCCCACACTAATTAAGACTTAATTTAATCCTGCGTTTTAAACCTCCTAAAGCGCGTCCAAAAAGCTTCAGCATATCTTCTCTATGTTTGGCATCATCTTCTGATTTGTATGCTTCGTAATAAATCAACTCAAACGGCCTTCGAAACTTCGTTGATTTATTCTCACCTGAATTATGTTCTTCCATCCTCCGTTTAAGATTATTTGTATAACCTATATAGAGGTTAGTATCTTTTTTGCTTTTTAGAATATAAACATAGAACATAATTCAAAAGTCTTAATTAGTGTGGGGGCACACCCCTGCTGTCTGCCGTCTTAAAGCGCGACAGCCGTATAGGTCAAAGGACAACTGTAGGCGCCTGTTCGCTGGGTAGTAGGCACATCAAGATAATAGAGAACGGTGCTCAAAACGGCTCCCCCGCCAGAACTCACGCTTGATTCGCCTATTTTTTTATTGGACGCCGTAGAACTTGCAATGCCCGCCCAAAGGGTGGTCGCGCTGTCAATGTAGCTGTCGGTTGTCCCCCACCACGCGGTTGATCTAAAAGGGACAGTGCCGCTTGCGGTCATAACCCTAAAAGCAAGCGCATCGGCGGAGTTATCAAGTGAGGATATTCGCACAGAGTTTCCGGCGGTGGTAGTCGCCGCTCCGGGAATCCATTCAAGTTGGTCGGTAAGTCCAATCGAGGCATCGGTATCAAGGTCGCACGCGGTATTAGTTGGACTTTGGTCATCGCCCGAAAGTGTAATATTCCATCCGCCTGACGAGTCAATGCTTAAAGTAGTTGTCGCAAAGACAGGAGAGTTGGGTGTGATGGTAGGAAAATTATTTGTACTGACGGTAAAAGTGAGTGAGGCCGCCGCGGCGGTTGTAATTTGAGGGACCACAGAGTAGGTATCAAGTTGCGAGCCGTCGGATTTGACGGCGCGAAAGCAATAGGCGGTGCTCGCGGTCGCGCCATTGTCTTTCAAAGAAAAATCCCATTTGCCGTCCTGTCCCGCGGGAATTGCCGCAACCGAATTGGTAAAGTTATTCAACTCTTCATAGTCTTGATTGACATTGGTGTGACAGGAAGGACAGTTGTGCTCCGGGTCGTTGGCGTTATCGGTTAAATCCGCGCCGTCAGCCGGCGTGGCGTTGTTGTTGTAAGCAATCACCGTTGCCGCGGTAACATCGGCATAGGTCTCGCCGGAAAAAGCCGTATCGCAGGTGCCTGACTGCTGGGCAAACTGGAGTTTAAAATTTTGACCGCTAGCTGATAGGCCGCCGGTGCCGGTAATATGCAAAAGCGTTCTCAAACGAAACGCGGCGCCGGCTGAACCAAGCGTCGCGGCCGTATCCTGCGCCGCCAAAGCCGTGCCCACGTCAGTTGAGTCTGCATTGTTAAACAGGCGATAGGCGGATTGATTAAAACTTATCCCCAGTATTCCGGAAAGATTAATGATCTGAATCGCGCAGTCAATGGTGTTCCCAGAACGGTGCACCCGGTGTTCAAAGTTCGTGAGCGACGTGAGCCGTCCGTTCTTCCAACCGCGGGCATAGGCGGCGCCGGTTCCCGATGAAGTGCACGAGAGCTCGGAAGCAGATTGCGCAAGGTTGGTGAGGCCGGCTGAAGTAACATCAACATTGTTCGCGCCCTGAAGCGAGCCGGTACTTGTAAAGCGTGTGAGGGCCAGGTCGGGGTGCCGCAGAACGTGCACGAAGTGGTCATCGGCGGCAGTACCTACCGCATGGTCCGTATGAAACGCCCAAGCTACCGTCGTGGTGTTGGCCCCGGGCCGGTAGGCAGACGAGGTGTCGGCAAGTGCGTCATTAGCCAAGTCGGAATCGGCCTTGAGTTGATGGAAAATAACGGCAGTAGCCCAATTGACGATGTCGCCCCCGCCCGTGGTCGTGCCGTCCGCCGCGTCCACGAGCGTGATCGTGCCGGTGTCCCCGGTGTTGCCGGTAACGCGGCCGTGCGCCACTTGCCAGTTGGAACCGGTGAATTCAACTGTCACGACCTGAACGACCGTAGTGCCGGTTGAGCCCCCGCCGCGCTTCACGTTGAGCGTGTTGGTGCCCGTGAGCCAGGCGATAGCCGTGATGGCGTTGGCGTCGGCCGACGTCTGGCCGGATTTTATTCCCGTGATGAACGGAATGGTTTTATTGATGCTCGTCGGAGTAGTGTCGAGCGCTTCGGTGGCGGATTCGACGCTCGCCAGCGTCACCGTGTTCCGCGAGCGAACGATAAACTCGTTGGCTCCACCGGACGCGCCGACGTACTCCCACGATTCCCAGGCGAACTTAAAATTAGCGTTCGTCGATGCCGATTGCCGCGTGAAGGTGAGCTGGTTGGTGCCCGTGAGCTCAACCGTGCCTGACAGATCGTCGGCGTGGTACGTTACGGCGTCCACCGTCGATGGCCCGGCGTTATTCGTTCGGTTGTTTTGGAGCTTGACAAAAGCCGAGGAAAGCGACCCAAACGGCGTTCCGGGTGCGGCCGTGCCACCAGCAACGCCGATGTCCGCGGTGCCGCGCTGAACATTGATGTCGGCGGTCTGCGCCCGCGCCTCCTCGACCTCCGGCGGGAAATTGAAAATCTGCGGAAACCCCGAAAAAATCCAGCTAAAAATTACCAAAAAAATAACAAAAGTTCTAAAAAATTTTATCCACAGTTTGGGCATTGACATAAAATAATGGTTTGCTATACTTGAATTATCACGAACGGAAAGGGTGCCCTGATGAGGTTTTGTCCTCATCGGGGTCTTTCTTTTTTTGGACCTTGTTTCTAATATCGGCGACAAATCTGGTGTATGGCAAGAAATCAGCTCGATATACGCGAAAACGCGCAAAATCAAGCTCCCATCGCTGCGCGCGAACGCCAAGATTTAAATTTTGACTGTCTATGAAGGCGTAATTGTTTTCTTTTAAAATCATATTTGCTAATTTTACCATCAATCCGCCGCCCGCGCTTCCCGAATTTTCGGCGGAATTCGCGGATTCTGCCAAATCGAAGGAAATCCACTAAATAGCCAGCTCGCCGCCAAAACAAAAATCAGCAAGAATCGCGCTATTTTAGGTAATTTAGTTTTCCACAGCCAGATACTTGACATAGAATAAGGGTTTGCTATTATACAATTGATTCCTACGAAAAAGACCCTTGTGGAGTTCTGTCTCCATTGGGGGCTTTTTCTTTATGATGGGATAGCTCTAAATGGGAGCGTTGCTCGTTGATGTAGGATATTCTTGCTCCGGTTCGTTTCAACAATAGTGCTTCCGGTCGGCGATTCCATAGCCCTTAACCTCGACGGCTCCGCGCAGACGATACTCCCGGGCGGCTCGGTAACGTTCACGTGGTCTTCAAGTGGCGCGAAAGCGTGCAGTTTGACGGGCCCCGGCGTTTCAGCAAGCGGCACATCCGGCTCCACCGTCGCGTCAAACATCATCAATTCGAGCATATACAAGCTTGAATGTTCGAACGACGCGTTCTCCGCCTCCGCGACGTTTTTCGTTGCGGTCATATATCCCGACCCATCCTCGACATTAAGCGGCACATGGCATCTCATCAGAGCCGTGCCGTCGCTTGTGTCGGCAAGCGGAGGCAACACGACCGTTTATTGGGGTGTGCGGGATGCCGATTCGTGCGCCGTCGTTGGTCCAGGGCTCTCTGCCGTCGGACTCTCCGGCACCCAAACGGTACTTATCAGGGAACGCAGTACCTTCACTATCACCTGCGACAGTCCGAACGGGCAATTCGTCGACACGGCAGTCGTTAACATCGCTCCCGTATGGCAGGAACTCTAATGCGGTTTTCCTGACACATGAATTCAGCACGGCTCCGCGATTTTCTCTGGGCTTGTGTAGGCGGAATACTCCAACTGCGGCAAGGCCCGGCCTTGCCGCAGGGTGGCAAAAAACGCGTGATATGCTTATCGTCATGCAGTATCGCGATTTTCTCTGGGCTTGTGTAGGCGGAATACTGCTTGGTATCGGATTCGTCGCGCCCACACTGTGGTGGATTTCTCTTTTTGCGTTTGCCCCCTTTCTCCACGCGATACTATCAAGCCCCGTCGCGCTTTTCAGACGAGTGTTTTTCCTTGGTTTCGCATTTGGATATGTCGCCTACGGCCTTTCGTTTTATCCGTCGTTTTTGACCGCGCGCTCCATTTCTCTAGCGCATGTGGTAGAGCCCTGGCAGTACATTCTCATTGGCGTCTTTCTGTGGAGTTCAACAGTGCTGGCGTTCGCGCTTTCAACAGGCCTGTTCGCGCTCATCGTCCGCGCGCTACACTCCAGCTCGTGGCTCGACGTGCCGCTCGTCGCGTCAGCGTGGCCGCTTGCCGACTGGCTCGGAGCGTGGATTTTCAGTCTCGCCAACGCGAATGAGGGAGTTCTGTACGGCCCGCATTTCACTCTCGGCTCATTCGGATATCTGCTGGCCGCAGACACCGCGTTGGTGCAGGTGTCGTGGCTTGGAGGATTGTTCGCGCTCAATGCGTTCATCGCGCTATGCGGAGCGATTTTATTCCACCTGTGGGCGACGCAGAGTTTTCACGAGAGGCTCGCATTGAGCATTCTTGCCGCGCTTATGCTCATTCTATGGGTCGGCGGCCACGCCACTCTGTCGCGCATGGAGGTCGGCGCACGCTCGCCGGAGGCCTTGACGATAGCCGCTATCAACACGCAGGAAACGATTCGCTCCGTGCTCAGCGAAAAAGAATTTGATGCGCGCGTAGCCCGGGTATTTGAACTACTGCAGTCCGTGCGCGATGCGGATGTAATTCTTATTCCAGAAGGGAGGGGAGTGCTTGAGCAAATCCGGAGAGAACACGGGCTTCTCTCCGGATTTCTTGACGCCTCTTTTGCAGAACGCGCGGATGGTCCCGTCGTTATAGACTCTGTTCACGTGGACGAGTTTGATGGCACTCGCCGCTCACGCATTGAATATCGGAATGTGGGAACCCGGCGATCGTCGTTCGCGTATAAACAACAGTTGTTTCCATACGCGGAGACAGTACCAGGCGTATACATCCGCATCGCCGACGCGCTGGGTTTGCGAGAACTATTTGCGGAGGCCTTTGAAGAAGCACGACTTCAGTCAGGAGAACCCCAAGAGCCGGTGCCCGTGAAATCATCAATACGCGCATCTGCTCTCTTATGTTCAGACGGCGTCAGTCCTTTGTTATACAGAAATCAAGCGGCAAAGGGCGCGCAAGTATTTTTCAACCTTTCCTCGCAGGCGGTGTACGAGGGTTCATACCTCATGGATGAACTCACGGCACGTATTGCGTCCGCGCGCGCGGTTGAAAGTCGACGCTGGTTTGTGCTCTCCGGCAATGTCGTGTCATCGTTTGCCATAGACCCCTACGGCCGACAGGTTGCGACAACAGAAAAAGGGGAAGATGGCGTGCTGTATGTTGAGGTAAACCCTCGCAATGATGTGACGCCCTTTGTGAGGTTCGGCGAAGGAGTGCTTTTGGTGCCGCTCCTTATTGTCGGCGCATTAACGGCACGGCGTTTTGTTGATCATACGAAAAAGTGGTGGTAAAGTCCGGCAGAGAGTATGTTTGAAACTGTTTACCGAGAGCGAGCGCACATAGTGCCCGAGAGAACATCGCGCAGGAAACTCTCAAGTTATTGTGGCACCTCGCAGTAGCCGTACAGAATCCTTTGTTTCTTGCGTCCTGTTCGGTGCGAGCACTATGCAGCGAGCGAAGGCTTTCAAACATACTAGTGAGGTTCTAAGTTAGTACGACACTATTCCGAATTGCTTCGCTGCGCTCGATGACGAACTACTACACTACCACTTTTGCGTATGATCCGTTTTATTGAGCAGAAGCGTTTCGTATAGTAGGATTGCGTTGGACCAGAAAAGGAGGACCACATGACCACACAGAGTATGCGTGGCCGCCGGACTCCTGTCTGGCGGCGAAATAGAACGTTAAACGTCCTCGGGCGCTGGACGATTGTGACATTCATAGCGCTCGTATTCCGTTTGCTCGTGCGGCTCGGCTATGTCCGTATTGAGGGGCGTGAGCGACTAGAGCGCGCGGTCGCGGAAGGGAGGTTTCTCATTGCGGCAAACCACCCGTCATGGCTCGAAACGCTGTGGCTTCCGGTTGCGGTATCTTGGCCACAATGTCTATGGGAAGAGCGCGCGATGCCATGGAGCATTGCGCGTGAGGACATTCTCCCGCGCGGACTGCGGTTTATGTTCCACCTGCTGTACTGCCTGCCTGTCTGTAGGAAACTCTTGAATGATGGCGTCCGTGAGTCAGCGCGCAAGAAAGCTCTTACGGCCGACAGCGTAAAGCGGGCGCTCGCCATACTGAAAGGATACGGCGTGGTCGTCTGCTACCCGGAAGGTGACTTAACGGTATGCGGCGCGTCTTTCGCAGTGAGGGGTGAGCGGCGAATCGCAGAGTTCGAGAATGCAGAACTCTTGCGCTTGGTTCGGTTAGCGCACGCACGCATATTGCCTGCATACGTCAGCTTTCTCGGCTCGGAGAAAAAACTAAGACCTCTTGGGTATCTATGGTTACTGCTTAGGGGAAATGTGATGAGCATTTCTTTCGGCGAGCCGTATGAACTAGACCCATCCGAGAAGACGGTGGACACGCAAAATCGGGAACTTGCAGAGCGTATTCTTGGGGCAGGTGCCTAAAGGCGGCCGAGGCATACGTGTCCCGGCCGCTCCCATTTCTAGCGGGGCTCGCGACGACTCGCGACAACTGGGATTGACAAGCGTAGTAATCGGATGTATGATTAAGGGTAGAAATCCCAGTCTGAATGGGCTGGGCACAACGGTGCAAAAAAGGGAGAACCCAATGACGCACACTATGAAGAGTGTGCTTGCCGCCTTTTTCTTGGCGACAATCGCGGGAATAATCACGGGAATATTCGTGGCGAACCTGCCGCGACAGCAGGTGCTGATCGCGAACGGCTCAACGGTTGGGCTCGAAGAACTAATCCGGCTCCAGCCCATCCTCCTCACTTGCGATGTGGATGAAAGGAGGGGGGTTATCGATCCGAAAACGGGCATCGGGTACGATTTCGTCACCGTGGATTGCGACCTGTCAGACGGCGGGACCACAAGATGGCTTGTGCCGGACATTGAGCCCGCAGCAGCGTACGTCGGTCCGCTGTATGCGGACTGGAAGAGACTGGTCGGCAAGACCGCTCTACTCTGCCCGTTCCGGTGGCCGGAGTCGTTCACACCGATTTGTCCGGGCCTCGGACCGTCCGCATAGTCTGCGACCGAGATTGGATTTGCAAACCGATCAGGAGGCTCGCACGATGCGTCGTGCGAGCCTCTTAACTTTTTTGTGGCTCATCGGCTCCCACGCAACACTCGCCTCCGTGCGCAGTTACATAACAAGAAAAAATATACCCACAGTTATCAACAACCTCTCATATAAAAATCCTCAATTGCCTATTATACTGGTTGAATGGAGTCGCAATCTCTCGGGATAAAACAGCCAGTGCAACCTCCTCCCGCAGGTGGTACGCACAGTCTTCTCAAGCTCGTTCTTGCAGCGGTCGCCCTCATCATCTTAGTCGTGGTATTTGCGGGCGGTTACAGCAGTATCACAGGATTTTTGGGCATTTCCGAAGAGGGAAAGCGATTCGCGCAAGCGCCGGAAGGATTGCTGGTGCTTTCACTTGCACCGGTGCCCCCGATGCCAAACGAGTTTGCTGGGATTTTTCCAGCCACGTACGAGGCAACACGTGGTGGGTTTTCATATGTTCCAGCTGACAATCTCGTTGGAGTGGAGCACCCGTTTACAGAACAATACCGATTTTCGTCAGACAGCCGTTGGGCAGTTTTTCTCGGAAAAGAGTTACACATAACTGACACCGCGACGACTCTAAGCGCTCCGCGAGTGTATCAATCTAATCTATCTACAGCCACCGACTTTCAATCTGTTATTGATATATTACGTGCCGGGACTATGGTCTCGGACGGCCCAGAATTCAAATGGGCTCCGGTCGTATCAGATACGGGCGACATTCTCTACATGAGTATAGCGGTTGAGAAATTACCCGGCACACGACCGGACTCATGGGAAATCATCTATGTGCCTCTTGGCGGCGGAACAGTGAGAGCAACACAAGGTATATATCCTCAATGGGTAGATTCAAACCGCTTTATCTTTTTGTATAACGATGGACTCTACATACACAACATTGATACGAACACTTCGGACAAGCTGTGGGGAACGATGGGTACTATAACAAGTGGCTCAATGATTGATCTCTCGGATGACAAAACCATAATAGCGTGGAGCACGCCCGAGAGCGGCACGGTGACTCTTTTGCGCGTCTTGGATTGGAATAAACCAACTGTAACGTTACGCGGAGTGATTCCTGTCCCGGGATTGTGGCCAACTATATCACCGGACTCATCAATGTTGGCTATTCTTACCGATATCACCGATGAGCTTGCACCGGGTTCTTCTCCTCTATTTCGTATTGCTTTTTACAGTATTGAAACACTATCGTTAAGTTCGGTCTCGACTGATCTTTCAATTTATGATCCGTTGCTAACGACTCTTACCGACTGGAGACCATAAAAATCTATGCAATGGAACATGAAAACGTATAGCCAAAAACTTGAACTGAACGTTGGTATTATCACGCTTGTACTTGTGGCGTTGGCGATAGCTTTCCCGCATGTGACGTTCTCCGGGGGTTCAAGCTCATCAAGCTCGGGCTCCTCAAGTTCCGGCTCTTCCGGCTCCACCAGTTCCACCCAATCCGCATACAACAGCTATGTCGCTCAAAATGCGTGTGGATGCTACACGAGCGCAACGGTCCAAACAGCAAAAAGCGGCGGCAATGTCTATAGCGCAAACTCAAGTAACTACACAAGCTCAAGCGGCTCTGTAACCGGCACGTATACCGTTCTTCCTTCTTCTGTCACCAATCTTAAAGCTTCGGTATCTGGAGGCATCACTCTCACATATGCGAATGGTTTAGTTGTTTCGGGAGTTACTTCTAATTACAATACATTCGTTACAACGGGATATACCATGGTTGGAGGACGGTCAGTGCAGGTTACTATATCTAACCAGAGTGGCGGTCTAACGGGGGCGCAGTCCGACACGTGGTCGTATACCAACCCTTCTTACAATCCCGTGAATATGAGTAGTGGAGGCAGTAGCGGAGGTTCTTCTTCTGGTTCTGGCGGTAGTTCAGGTGGAACGACGCAAACTGTCGTGGGTGATAGAGTGATAAATCAAACCGGAGGCAACGGCCACTGGGAGGAGAAGCGCACATGCAAGTCTTCCGGGAAAAAAAGGCGATCATGCACAACCACTCGGGTATGGGTCGCGGACCCAACATCGCAACCGGCCGGTCCGTGCCAAACGGCATCGTGCAGTGCTAGGGAAACGGAAGCACTTTCTGGAGATAGCGGCGGTGAGGGAGGAGTGCAGGACCATGACGTATGGATAGATGCGACTCCGCGCCTTGTGCGGCAAGGAGACTCATCCACCGTCGAATGGGGTTCCAGAAGTTCTCAATCATGCGTCATACGCCGCTCGGGAACTCCTATCTCCACCGATCTTGCGGGCCGCTCCGAGGCGGAAAATATAGTTGAACAACAAATATACACTATTACGTGCGCGAGAGCAGGCGGCGAAACAAAAACGGATTCCGTAACCATAAATATTATCCCTGTGTGGCGGGAGATTTAGGGCTAGTTAGTAGGGAGTGGTTAGTAGAGAGAACAAGGAGAGAAAAGAATAGAGGAATGGTGCCAATGGCACCATTCCCGCGCAATGTTTCAATACTTGGCAACACCACATCTGCGAATAGGATTCGGGGACAGGCACCGTTTTCCTATATAATTTCTTCGGCAATAGCAGACGTTGAGGTCACGCCTTCGGCTCCATGCGCTGTAGAAGACCCCTTAGGGTTTGTACATATGTGCTCTTTACGCGCTCATATAGTTCATCTGCAAACTTCTCGCCGTAATCATGAACCATTCTGTTCCTGTCATCCACGATGGCAAGTAGCGTCTCGGCCATTTCCTCGTCTGCGAGATCCGCTGCTCGCGCGGCACGCACCACATCTTTCGGCAGTATAACGTCAGCACCGCGCTCACTTAGAAGACGTTGAAGAGTTTTTGGCATGAGTTCAGCGGCTAATTCAAATCGCAGAAGTACCGCATCCCTCTCGGCGTGTTCCGGCAGTGCGCCGAGCGCGGCAGCTTTTGTGAGCGCCACAATCGCTTTCGAAAAACGCGCTCTCGTGCGGGCGGCTACAGTATCCATACGACAGGTTCGTTATGCAGTACATGTTCCCGAAATTCACTGTCGGCGGCATCAAAATCTACGACGTCAATTTTGTACGGAATACGCGAGTCATAAAATCTGTCGCGTAGTTCAGAGATATTCTTCCGCGATTTCTTGTTGCCCACAATGCCAAGATCAATATCATGGAACTTTTTTTTTCGAACAGAGGAACCAAATAGAAAATATCGGTTCGAGCCCTGTGGATCGAACTTGAAAACGACATCTTTCAGTTGTTTAACATACGTTGACTTAGTCATACACAACAGGATAGCATATTTCACTTTTCTCTGCCATGCTCCAAAGGTCTTGCGCCGCTCCGCACACTCGCGGCTCACTCCGCCGATTCTGTTTAGTGTGTATCCCCTAAGCTCGCTACGGGGTATCACACGCCAATAAACGGAGGACTTTGACGGACCGAATGAACCCCTATCGACTTACGAAGTCGATATAACCAACCATGAACCCCTATCGACTTACGAAGTCGATATAACCAGCCGAGCAAATCACAAATATATACAGATTCGGCCCGCTTCCAATTAAACCGCCGAGAGTATATCAGATGCCCCGGGGATGCTGAACAGGAAACTCGTGCCTTCTGCGTTTGAGGCGGCGCCGACTACCCCACCGTGTTCTTCCACAATACCGCGCACGATCGCAAGGCCGAGACCCGTGCCTTTCTTGGTACTCCTCATCGCGGCTTCAAATTGCCGGAATTTGTCAAACAAACGAGGTATATCTTCTCTCGCCACCGTGCTACCACTGTTAAATATCTCAACGACACAATGCGCGGCTTGAGGCTCACGCGCGCTGTCGGCAAACCAGTACACTGGCGCGCCGTGCTTGCTTTTCTTTGGAAGGCGCGTGTTACACAGATACACGTCTGCCACGATGTCCCCTCTTTGTTTGGTGAACCCCCGCTCGCTTTGCGAGCTCACACCTATTCCATCCAGCGTCCTTACATGATTTTTGAGGGCGCTGTTGGTATCGTTACTTTTTTCATTTACGGTAACGCCGTGAGGAATAGGTGTGGGGGTGAACTTAATCGCGTTTGAAAGAAGATTATTGAGCACCTGCGCGATACGCTGTGGGTCAAATGAAAACGCGCGCGGCACCGTTTCATCAACGTGGTATTCCAATCGTATGCTTCCCGCGAGGAGCGCGTAAAACGCGAAACGATCTCCGAAAACCGCCCTAATGTCTGCATTTTCTTTTTTGAGCTCAAATTTTCCCGCCTCCATCTTTGCGACGTCCAATAGGTCATTCACCAGAGAGAGCATACGGGTCGCGTTCTCGCTAATTTGCGTCATGTATTGCCCACGCCGCTCTTTCTTCAAAGACGCAGTGGGCGCCGCAAGAACTTCCGCCATTTTGCGCATAACGTCAAGTGGCGAGTGAAGCTCGTGTACGAGCATGGAAGTGAAGTCCTCGCGCACGCGCTCTATTTCTTTCTCGTCGGTAATATCGTGAAAAAGAATGACGGCGCCATCAACTGCCGCGCGCGAGGAGACGGGAGCCATCACCACTTGGAAGAAATGGTCGCCGATGCGTGCGTCCCGAAACGAGTGCACCTTCCCCTCCCCTAGGATGGAATCAATGATTCTCTCAATATCAGCGTACTCTTTCAATACGCGAACAATGTCGGAAAAGGCGAGCGTTTGCGGGTGATGTACCCCAAGCAGACGCTCCGCTTGCGGATTGTAAACCACCACACGCTTATCCTTATCTACCATCACCACTCCTTCTGTCATGCTCGCAACCATAGAATTGAGCGCGTCAAAGGAGCGGCGAAGCGTTTGCTCCCGCCGCAACGTGATTGCGTACTGATAGGTCGTTGCAATAAGGACGGTGCCGAACATCACAATGGGCGGATAGAACACGTCAACGACGATGTGGTTTTCAAAAAGCACCAACGCGCTTGCCGAGTACAGCGCAAGAACACCCACGAGCGCGCCCGCCACATGAAAAATGCGGCGCGCAAAGAGCGACACGCATCCTCCCAGAATCGTCATGAGGACGATTATGCCGGCATCAAGAGCGCGAGAAGATGTGTAGTATGTTTTTTCTACAAATGTATCAACCGCATTGGCCTGTATCTCAAGGGCGCTCATGAGCCCGAAAGGAGTATTCAAAAACGTACCGAGACCGCTCGCGGTTACTCCCACAAGCACGATGCGCCCCTTGAATACATCTTCCGGTATGTTGCCTTCCAGCACGTCTATAAAAGAAACGCTTGGGTACGTGGTATTGCGGCCATGAAAATGAATGCGGCGCGTCTTATCCGGCAGTGTCGCTTTTTCGTCTGCGTAATACAGCGACGCAACTGTGTACGAAAAACTAGAAACTGACGCGCGTTCGGAGTACGTGTGGCGGACTACACCGTCACCATCAACAGGAACATTAGAGAAACCATGCCACGCGCCAAAAACTTCAAGCGGATACGCCACCTGCGATTCGGCGTAAAATGACGGGAGAACTATAGGGACGAGGCTGTTTTTTAGAGCGTCAGCAAGCACGAGATCGTCCTCTGCACCAAAACGAGATGGCTCCTGGAGAGAGATATCAATGCCAACAACGGAAGCGGCCCCGAGACGTCCAACTAGCTCAGCAATTATTGAGCGCGGCCAGGGCCATTGTCCGATTTTATTTAAGCTGGCATCGTCAACTTTTATAAGAATTACTCTGCCAAAGGGAGTGGTGTCTCTAAATAGAAGGTCGGTTGAGCGGTTTTTAAGGGAGAAAAAGAGAGGGTCAAGCAGTGTGCCAGACAACCACACGACGATAAGTAGCGCCGTGAGGGCGAGATAACGGTAATCGGAAAAAAAAGACATTAAGGCAGGGTGCGCGTCTCTGGTTGAGATGTGTTCTGACCCACTGGCTCGATCTGGGGTGCTACGTCTGGCTTTGTCGGTTGTTCAAGTACCGCGTCCGGCTTTACCGGCTTGGGCACTACATTCGGTTTTGTTGGTTGGGGTGCTACGTCCGGTCTCGGTTGTTCAGGCGCTACGCTCGGTCTTACGGTCGGCAACGCGGGAAGACCAAACGACTCCGGAGTAATATCTTCTTTCGCACGTTCAACCTCGCGCTCCCGCTTGAACTCCTCTGGGTCAGTGGCGCGCACGGGCGGCGCCGCTCTTTGCGTTGACGACGTGTTGGAAATTGCTCTGTCAATCGCCTGCTGTGCTACCTCGGGAACCCTATCTCGCACATCTGAAAGCACTTCCACGTGGTGTGCAGTCGCGCGCTGTACGAGCTCGCGCACGGCGGCCTCTTCGCCTCTCGTGGCGCGAGCGAGAGATGCTATTTCAGAGCCAAAATCCGAGTATGAAGAAACGGTTGCCGAGAATTCGCCCGCCGTGTCTTCGCCACGGCGCGCCTTGTCTTCTAGACGCTCCACATAGTAATCGGCTGTTTTTGCAAATGCGGCAACTGCCCGCTCCGGCCGCTCCACCGCAAGCGGCGCGAGAGAAGCGAGCTGACTATTGACGTTTCGCGAGCGCACCTCGTCAACGGAACGAGTGATGCCAGGCAGAAGAGACGGCGATAGCGTATCAAGCGTTTCTATGGCGGTAAGCGACCTGTGCAGTTCGTCCGCGTAGCGCTCGTTCAAGTCAAGAGAACGCTCTTCCAACACGATATCGGACGCAACGCGCGTCATCCTGTCATACTGACGCAATGTATTAAACGTGCTTACGCTGTTGCGTCGCACGCTTTCTTTTTGCGCGGAGCGCATGTTCGCTTCCATGGATTCCACCGCAACGCCAAACGCCCTCTCCGGCGACACCGCGCCGAGCGCGCGCACTGCCTCCAGGTGCCCCTGTTCGGACACCGCTTGTGCGTGCAATACCGCGGTGCGTGCTTGTTCGGGAATCTTTTCAAGAACCGCGTCTAGCACCTCTTGGTGCGCGAGCGTAGAACGCGCAATTAATTCGCGAACATCGCTTTCTATGGTACGGTTTCCGGCGGAAAGGAAATCCGAGAGCGATTCTTGATACTTTTCAAGCGCCCGCTCGGCAGACGGATCTCCCCTCTCGGAAAGCGCGAGTGCTTCAAACAAACGCCTCTCCGCGCGCGCAAGATGGCGTCGCGCTTTTGCGTCTTCTCCGAAGGTTGTCATCACCGCCGCGTATTCAACAAATTGCTTAAAGGCGTACAGGGGCGTGCCTGGCAGTGCGCCAGCCACGACCGAAGCGTCATCCGCCGCCCTTCTGTCAATAAGCCCGAGCGCGGCGCTCCTTTGTATGAAGCCGAAATCGGGTCTTTCTGCAATAAGCGTTTCCAGCTCCTCTTTCGTGAGCGTGCGTTTGGTTTGTGCAACGTCTCCACCGAGGAGCGCGCCGTCGTCAAGTGTTATCTTTTCTCCCGAGGCGACATATACAACGCTCTCTGCCCCATCGGTCGCCGCCGTTTCAATAGCCGTAAGTGCCACCTCGCTTTGCACTACCGTGACTTCAGTCGCCGCCCCCGTGCGCTCAATCTCAAATTCAGTGCCGCGGACAGACGTTACTATGTCGCCCGACTGCACTGTATAATACTCGTCGCCCGAGAGCAGACGCTCTATGCGAGTCCGCAGTGCTCCCCCCAAAAGCGTAAGCCGTGTTTGATTACCGTTTGCTCCAAGCTCCGAAATAATAATGTGTGTATTTTCTTTAACGACGGTAAGAGCACCGTTTGGCGAGGTGATGAATGCCCGCCCGGAAGGAGATGTCGCTATTTCTGTACCCGCCTCAAGGGGAACACTTCCAACTATTTCCTGGAACGCCTCGCTCCCCGGCATCTTGACGTATGCTTCGGCAGACACGGCAAGCGCCACCGAAGCATGTAGGCGGTCGGGCGTCATAATGGGCGTTCGCCCGCGCTCAAGCGCTACTGCAAAAAAAACAAATCCCGCTACGGCTATGAGAACAATCACGGCGAGGCCTACTAACCCGAACGGCGCGTTGCCAACTCTGCCATCTGCGGGTGGAGTTCCTGTTACGGTGGTATCCATACTATAGTATATTATATTAAAATCTTATTAAAAATGTGGTGTGCTCGTCATGAATCACTCCCCTTGTGATGCTTCGCCTCTGTTTGGGCAAACTTCTGCCGAACGGTATCTACTACGCGCGATAATTCTTCTCCGCTCTTCACGAGGTATCCGGAAATACCGGCCTCCATTGCGTTCGCCACCGTATTGAGATCGTTTTTTTGAGTCAGCATGAAAACGGGCACTTCTTTAGACCACGCATCACTGCGCTCACGTATCGCTTTCAAAACCTCAACGCCTGGAAGGCCGGGAAGTATGTGATCTAACAGAATGAGGTCAGGGCTCTCTTTTACTTTCTCCAACGCCTCTTCCCCGCTTTTCGCAAGCAAAACAGCAAACCCCGCATCGGTGAGCGCATCATTAAGTAGCATGCGATACCCTTCATCATCTTCAACGACAAGAACGGTTTTTTGGTCAACCATACCCGGTTAGTGAATTGTGGCGATGCTTTGCGCCCTGATTGTATGCGCCGTTCGACAGCGGCACGGTAGTTGTTGAGGTATACGAGGAATCATGTCGTTTGAATATGCGCAAAGCAGGGATATGGTTATTGGAGTATCTACTATTTTTTGTGTTGCTGTTTTCATATTGTTTGTTTTGTGCATGTTCCCAGAAGCAGAGTAAACACGCTTCTGGACAGGCATTCGCCACAATCTACTACCGGGCATATGCAATATCATAACGATAGCACATGCACATACTGCGAAAACGCAGTTGTCCACAAAGGGGCACGAGGAAGCGCGCGGCGCTTAGTTCTACGTTCTACGCTCCTCACTACAAGTCGCGCCGCCAGCAAAAAACGGTGAGATGCCTTTGGGTTTGATTTTGGAGTCCCCCAAGGGGACCGTCTACGGGTGTCTATAATGAACGATAGGCCTGCGATTTTCTAAGTCACAGTAGCCACAACAAAATCTGGATCATGAAAGAGTGCGACGAGACAGCTTGTGGCGAACGAAGTCGAACCATGTATTTTGTTTTGAACCCCTCCCCTTATACTAGTCTTTTGCAAAACACTAGAACAGATTCCCCTCGCGGCGTGAGTTTCTGTTTCGGAGTACAAAGTTTTCCTTATTGCAGTCTTTTGCAAAACATTAGAACAAGCTCTCCGCGTGTGGTAAGCTTATGGCGCACGCTCGGCCCGTCGTTTCGCTTCATTACAAGACCCGAGGTCGCAAGCTTGCGCACGTGATCGGATGCGTTCTCATATCCAATATCCAGACGCTCGGAAATGTCGTCAACAGAAAGCTCCGGATTACGGCGCAGAAGATCCATGATCTGGACGCGTCGGTGGTTTGCGAACCCTTTCACGATACACTCAATCTTTCTGTACGATATGTTGACCATTCCGGCATTCTACCTTATGCTAGTGTTTTGCCCTCCTCCGCATAAAGCTACGGACGGGCAGGCAAAACACTAGCATAGAACAATTGTGCACAAAAGGACAGGAAAATCGAGCATGTAGATTTGACTTCGATTCTTGAGCCGAGACCGGGACTTGAACCCGGGACCTACTCCTTACCATGGAGTTGCTCTACCGCTGAGCTATCTCGGCTAGTGAGATATTTATACTACAAATTTGATATACTAAACACATGAACACCCCGTGGCCCAAACACCCTGTACGCTACCTGGCGAAAAATCTTTCTATCGTTATCGGGCTGGTTTTGATATGGCGTGGCGTGTGGTACACGCTGGATATTGTAGATGTGGCGTTCTTCGGCGGGAGCCATACATGGACCGCTATAGGCGGCATTATGCTTGGGCTGGCAATCCTCTTTTTGCCTGACCACGATTTGAAAGAGATTCAGAAACTTTAATCCCCCCACCTGCCTCAAAACGCATCCCGTGTGTAATTTGTGCACGATGTTATTTGTTAATTCAATTGAATTAACAAATATCGGGTAGCATGTTTTAACTTGTGCACCACACAAGAGCACCAAAAAAATATATTGCTCGTCATTATTTAAGATATTCGGAGGTCAACTTCCCCCATGCGCGCATTACAACACAGCTGCAAACTGGCGACTGGCCGTTACTGCCCCAGGCGTGTTTTTAAGCGCGCGCATGACGCGTGTCATACCGATTCCGCCGCCAAAGCGAGGAAAAAACGGGAGCGAGAAAAATTCTTCAAGTTCTTTTTCAACTCGTGCTTTGCCGAATTTTTCAAAAAGAAGCGCGGCGTAGCCGCCGTCGGAGATTGAGTAAAAACGCTTACGCATATCATCTACGTCGGAGCTTCGCTCCGCAGAGCCGATGGTCTCCATGCCGTCAATAATAACGTCAATTTTGTGTGCCGCGTCCACTCCGCGACGCATATTCCAAAACGGCGACGTGTGCTCCGGAAAACGCTCCAGAAACACTACGCGCCCGAAGTCGTCGGCCATTCTTTTTTCTTCCACACTCGTGAGTTCCTCCACGTCATAGTGCGTCGCCATATCGGCGTATGTTGCGTGATGAAATGCGCCACGCGTACCCAGTCCCACATGTTCGCAGAGATCTTCTTCAAGCACACGCAAATCGGCAAATTCACCTCTCGCCTCAAACTCAAACATAGGAAACATTCGCTCGTGCCTCCCCGGCACCGGGTTCGGCTCATTACGATAACTTGTGGAAACGCAAAACACACCGGGCAATTCCGGCTTTGTAAGAAGTTCGTACTCCAGCCACATCTGCCCCGTTTGCGGCAGAGGCCAACAATTTCCTTCGTATTGGTATGTGGCAACCGTATAGGGATCTTCGCACGCCGCAAGAATGGAGAGACGATCTTGCGTATGCACTTCTATAAATCCCCTGCCAAGAAAAAACGCCCGAAGGGCGTTTACGGCCTTACTGAATGAAACGATGTCGCCGGTTGGTAAGTGGTTGCCAATCATAAAATTATATTTTTAGTAAGTTACTAATGGCGAACCCTCACATTTATTGTGCCGATGCACGAAGTGCGGCGCAATAAGTGTGGGGGCGAGGCAAAAAAATAACCCCGAAAGGGGTTTCCATTTGCGCCCGCGTGCGCATTTAGCGTGTGGTATGACGAGTACCTATGCATAAATTAGAAGCAGTATACGCACATCCACAATTCGCGCAAGTGAGTTATCCCCAACACTTATACGGCAAGGCGAGGCCTTGCCGTGGGATACAAGAGCAAGACGCAAGTAAGTGTGTGGACAGGTCCTCATTGACGCGTGGCCTGCAAAAACATACGCTGGTAACAGATCAGAAAGAACGAAAAGGAGCAAACGATGTACGAACCGATTGACCTTGTAAAGTACGACGTAACATCGGAGCGCGGGTTTTTGCCGAAACACGATCCAGCTATCTATCTCTCACCCGCTTTCCAGTATTGGGAGGGGTTCGCGGGAGAGATGCCGGCACTTCTTGCGGCAGGCACATTCGGGAAATACCTTCGCAACATGCTTGTAATTGACACATGCGGCCTGACAGATGAAGAGCTTGCGCCAGCACATGTGCGGCTAACATTTCTTCTGCACGGCTATATGCACGAGTGCCAGAAAAACAATTTGAGTATTCGTGTCCCCGCGTGTTTGGGAGTGCCACTCACCGTCATTTCAAAGCGGCTCGGTCTTCCGCCCGTACTTTCATACTCGCCCTACGCGCTCAACAATTGGCGGCGACTTGACCCGGAGGGGCCGATCGCGCTGGGAAATCTTGCCGTGTTGCAACACTTTCTCGGCGGCCTAGACGAGGCGTGGTTTATTCTTGTGCACATTGAAATTGAGACACACGCCGGGCAAGCAATAATCGCGGCGGTGCGCGCACAAGAGGCGGCGGCACAAAACGACCTCGCGGAAGTTGCACGCCAGCTCAAAATTATGGCCACGGCGCAAGAGCGCATGTATAAAACGCTCTGCCGCATGCTTGAATGCTGCGACCCATATATCTACTTTCGCCGCGTACGACCATACCTGTTCGTTCCTGCGGGCGTTGTGTTTGAGGGAGTGTCGCCCCTTGACGGCACACCACAGCCATTCCGCGGAGAAACGGGCGCACAAAGCACTATCGCTCCCCTCTTTGATGCCGTGCTTGGAATCGTGCACGAGCCAAGCAATTTAAGCAGTCACTTGGCGGAGATGCGATGGTATATGCCGCCGAAGCATCGCGCGCTCCTTGAAAAAGTTGAAGGGCGTGAACCTGTTTCCAGGATTGTCCAGGTTGTTCACAAACTCCATGATGCGCTCATGGCATATAACGAGTGCGTGGAATGGCTTGCTAAGTTTCGCGACAAACATTACGAATATGCGGCGAGCTACATCAACAAGCAAGCGAACAGATCGAGCACATCGG
>Ga0155995_101_pt1 | contig 39219 bp, 40 predicted proteins | sample RifCSPlowO2_02_FD_107649 | JGI IMG/M metagenome (GOLD analysis project Ga0155995, IMG submission 107649) | Candidatus Kaiserbacteria bacterium RIFCSPLOWO2_02_FULL_51_13 | reverse complement strand
GAGCAAGGATTCGAAAGCCGGAGCGCGGCGGCGCGAGGCGGGGTTGCGCGAGCAGGTGAGAAGCTAACACGCGGGTCTTTCTATACAAGTATTTTGCCTGTCCGACGGAGCCTAGGCGCAGGCGGGCAAAATACTTGTATAGATATTATCAAGCGGAGGGATTTGCAGACAAAATAAATCCGCCATCCCGATAAGACGGGATAGCGGATGAAGTTTTTCGTTAGATCTTTGAGAACACGTAGTTTAGCTCGTTTCCCATCCTGTAGATGAATTCATCTTGCTGGCTCCAACTCCAGCTTGTGGGATAAAATCCCGATATTGTTTGCTGAGAGCCGAAGAGCACAAGGGCGTTCTTGCCCTTTACGCCTGTCGGCGACGAGCGCGACGAGAGACCGCCAAAACATTCGCTATCAACGAGGGCCCCTGTGCATTTCCGGTTAAAGTACAAGTTGCCAGCGGGAATGATGTCGGCAAGCTCCAACGCGAACTCCGGATCATTGGTGAAACTTGTTCCCGTGAGTGCAAATTCGGAAAAATTACATAGCTTCTTAACTGTCGCAAGGTCAGGTACCGACACAACGGTCGTAACCGGTCCGAAAATCTCTGTGTTCATGAGTGTGTGGGCATCAACCTCAGCGCCTTCGCGGGTAAATGAAGGCTCTCGTGCATACAGTATCGTCGGAAGGGTATTGAGCGACAAGCCGGGAGATAACATCACATTTGATAACTTTACATATCTGCGCGTCGTAATGTCATGGCACGTTAGTTCATCCATGCGCTCGCAAATCGTTTGCTCCGCTTGTGGTGTGATTACCGGCCCCAAATCGGCGCCGTCAAGCACGTTACCGAAACGCACTTTTTCAACTTCCTTCTCAAGCGCACGGCTAAACGAATCGTACATGTCTTTATGCACCATAATCACCCGTGCCGAAGAACACTTTTGTCCAGACCGTCCCAAGAAACTCTTGGCGCATTCTGCCGCGGCGTAAGAAATATTGGCATCCTTCCAAACAACGGACACGTTCACCCCGCTTGTTTCGGCAGAGCCGAACGCAAGCGGCGACTTGCCGCGGAATTTATTGCGCAACATCGTGCCGTGTTTCCGCTTAATTTCATCAAGCGCGGCAGAGCTTCCGGTGAATGACACGCCCGCGATATCGGGGGACTGAAGAAGCATATCTACCACCTCCGGCCCGCCCGGGCAGTAGTTCACCACACTCTCGTGCGGAATTCCCAAGCGTTGAAACGCGAGCACAACGCTCTCATAGACGAGGTAACCGCAGAGCGACGACTTGTCGCTTGGCTTCATAATCACCGCATTTCCCATTGCAAGCGCTTTCACCGCCATGTCCATAGGAATAGCTCCAGGGAAATTAAACGGCTCAATGTTCAGGAACGTGCCATGTGGCACATATCGCTTACCATTATAGTCGCCACTCCACGAAGGCGAGCGAAGCAATAGGTCTTCGTGTATCTCTTCAAGATACATCGCTGTCGCGAGAGGGAAGTCAACTTCCTCGTCGGTTTCTCCAATCGCTTCCGCCAAGCTCTGCCCGGTCTCATACATTTTTGCCGCGCACAGAAGCCAAAATCGCTCTTCAACGATCTTTGATATCTCAAGCAGAAGCTTAATGCGCCGTCCCCTGTTGACCGTTTTGAAGAAATTGAGTCCCGCCTCACGAACATCACGTAGAAACTCGTCAAAAGGAAAATCTTCCTTTTTCCATTTCGGAAACTTTCCGACAACGATATCTCTGTTGAACGGAGCATGCGTGCAATATAAATTATCACGCCCAGTCAGAGACAATGACTTTCCGGCAAGTACCCATGGGTAAGCTTTCCCTAGGTACTCGTGCTCAAACAGGCGTCGTCCATCGGCATTTTTTTCCGCAACTTCAGGAGCTTTTGGGTTCGGGTACTTCTTCTCAGAGAACCGTTTGTCAAGAATAGCGCGCAGTTTTCCCATCCGTTTTCTCCTCTTTCTTCTGTGAGCAGAGTAGCACACATGTACACAGACAGCAAATGCGCGTGTTTATAGCGTGTTATAGTTTTCACATATGCGTATGCACCGCAGTGGATTGCTCGTAAGCTATATTGTCGCGAACGTCGCCCCCATTCTCGTTTTTGCACAAGGATTGCCGGGCAAAATCGTGCCGTGCGACGGTGTGAATTGTACACTTTGTGATATCGCGACGCTTGCGCAGAATATTCTGAACACGGGAATTTTTGTCGCGGTATTTCTCTCGGCCGCGCTTTTCACATGGGCCGGCATTAAGTATGTTACTGCCGGAGGTGACGCCGGCAAAGTGGGGGATGCAAAATCAATTTTTTGGAATGTAACGCTCGGACTTGTCATCATGCTTGCGGGATGGATTGTGGTGGACACGCTCATGAAGACCCTTGTGCGCGGTGATTTCGGGCCGTGGAACAGCGTTTGCACAGTGTCGTTGTGATGATGTATAGTGTTGCTCATGTCTCAAGATCAACTAATAAAGCTCGCTTGTTCAAAATGCGCTCGCATCAACTACTGGTCGCGCAAGAACAGAAAGCTCGTGGAGCGCAAAATTGAGCTTAAAAAGTATTGCAGATGGTGCAAGAAGCACATGGTGCATAAGGAAACCAAAAAGTAGCTTATAGCTTATAGCTTGTAGCAGAGTTGTATGAAAAACAGCACGGACACAACAGGCGCATTTGAAAAATATCCACCGGCTCTACAGGAGATAATTGCTACGGCAGAGAGGGGGCGGGACGCGGACTGGAAGTTGGTAGACAAACGTTTGCCGGAGATAATGAAACGCCACTCGGGTGCCGAGGTGGCAATTGGGTGGGCGCGAAAAAAAGGACTGACCAATAAAGAGAGCGAAAATATTCGCGACCTCGCCGCGTCAATGTTTGTACTTTATGAAGATCATCTAACGGGTGATGATTATAAAGCTCTTCACAAAGTCATGCAGTTTGATGCTAAAAAACCGGCAGGATTTCGTGCCGCCTGCGCACTCTTTAAACATTCGAAACATGACGATGAAAAGAAACGAGAAGAAGTGATGCATGTTTTAGAAAGGTTCTCTAAAGACAAAGACCCAATCATCAGCAAACACGCGCAGAAACTCCTCGCGCAAGAAAAGAAGGAAGAGCAGAAATAGCCAGTAGCTTGTAGTCATATACTGTAAAAGTTGGGCGCTTGGTGAAGTGGTATCATAACGATCTCCAAAATCGTTGTCGGGGGTTCGATCCCCTCAGCGCCCGCCATGAACGAAATGTAAGTCAGTGTTACGTTTTGAGCCACTTTTGCACGACGCGCTCTATTTGTTTTTTATTGTTTGGTGAAAACCACTTAATATTTTTGTTGCGTTTCCAATAGGTTAGTTGGCGTTTTGCGTAGCGGTAAATATCTCGTTCTAATTCGGCGATTAATTCATCACGAGTGATTTTTTTCTGCAAAAAACGTGCGAGTGAGTGATACTCAAGCCCCAGTTGCTCCATGCGCTTGTAGGAAAGTTCGTGAGCGTGCAGACGCTTCGCTTCGGCGACCATACCGTGACGCATCCGTTCTAGTAAACGGACGCGGATACGGCGTTTGAGGACTTCTTTCGGCAACATCACGCTAACCCACAGTGTTTCAAAATTTGGATTTCGTAAATCCAAATATCTTTGGTTTCGATACCGGGCAATTTCAAGCGCTCGTATAAGACGACGAGGATTGCAGCGGTCGCTTTCATTCATTTCTCGCGCGCGGCGCGGGTCGTGCTTTTTGAGGAGTAAAAAAAGCTCGTCGGCTGTCTTTTTTTCAAGGCGCGCGCGTAGTTTCGGGTTTGGCGGCACGTCTGACAAGGCAACGCGTCCCAAGAGCGCGTCAATATAAAATCCCGTGCCTCCGCATATTATTGGTATTCTATTGTTCTTAAGAACATTAGAACAAGCTTTTCTACCAATGTGTACAAAATCGGCGGCAGTGAATGTGCGCCTGGGCGATGCGACGTCAAGCAAATGATGCGGCACGCCTTGCATCTCGCGCACTTTGATTTTTCCCGTGCCGATATCAAGCCCGCGATATACTTGTCGCGAGTCGGCGGAAATTATCTCACCGCCAAAACGCCTCGCAAGGCGCACCGCAAGCGCGCTTTTGCCGGACGCAGTCGGACCTACGATGACAATGATTTTTTTTCGCTCCACTATTACACTCTAAAAAACAAATATCCTCCCGTCCAATGTCAACGGGAGGAGCGTAGTCGAGCGCGTTCACGCGCTAGGTATTCGCGCGCAAGATGTAATTGTTCGGCCGATAAGGTACTTGCGGAGGACATTCCACACTCTGCGAACGCAAACACCGAATCCACCGCAATTGGAGCGTGAAGCCGAATGCCCAATGAGCCGAGGTGTGCCGCGGCACCCATGTTGTAATCGAGTACAGCGAGTACCGCTTCAGTTTGATAATCGTGCGCCTCAAGCGTTTGCCACACCCACTCCTTAGTCAGTCCGCGATTGACCACATCGTCGACTATCCACACGGGACCCTCGCGATATCCGCCGGTATGCGTGACCAAGCAGTTGCCGTTCTCGTCCTTCTCAAGCGTTACGCGTGGAATTGAGACCCCCTTCATGCGCAAAAAAAGTTGCAAACGTCGAGCCAGCACGGTGCCGGCTCGTGGCACGCCCGCTATTCCTGGTATGGCAAAATTTTTCGCCAACGCGAAGTCTCTCAAAAGAAGCGCCAGCTCGTCTATGTCCGATTCTGTCATGCGGGCTTCAGGTCGCAGATCAGGGGTGCACAAATGGAACTTGAACGGAGGCGCGGGCTCGCTTGGATTTTGCATCGTATGTTTAACCTGCAGATGTTCTCCGAACTGGAGGCCGCGTTCAACGATAATGCGCAATACGCGGCGTAAACGCTTCGCGTTGTACATATTGTTCTCCCTCTTTTCTATGCGTGAGGATACCATCTCGCGCTTCTTTACCCTAGCCTTTGACACCAGTGTTTTTTTGGTGGAATATGCAACCAGTTAACAAGGAGACGTAGAATGGAAAAATCAGTACAAAACGGACCGTTTTTATGGGTTGCACTCGACAGCCTTGTGGAAGACGAGCTCGGAACCTTTGCAGTCATGGATACGCTGGAGAAGGTGGAAGGTGATTTTGGTTTTAAAGTTGGCGGCGACTATCTCTTGAAGCGCTCCGCGAAAGATGCGCGGGCGCGGCTGTCTTCGCGCCCCGCGTTTGCAGATATAAAAATGTGGAGCAGTGCCGACGTTATGGAGCGCTCACTCCATATACTTCACGATGCGGGGTTTGAAGCAACCAATGCGTACGCGCTTGCGGGTGGGTATGACAGGGAAGGCGGCGATGAACTCAAGCGGGCGATAACCGCATTTCGAGAGCATCATACCGGAAGTCGTTTGAGAATCTACGCGCTCACTGTTCTGACGCATTACTCAAACACATACAGTAAACGGCAGTTCAGCAGAGAATTGCACTGGCAAGTGAGGGCGATGGTGGGGGAGGGAATTGCTGCCGGAGCGGTCGGAGTTATCGTTCCGGGGACGACCCTTTCAAGCGTTGATGATCTTTTGTTACGCGGCGCACACTCGTCCATATTAAAAATCATTCCGGGTATTCGCCGAGCAGGTGAGGTGAATGACGACAGACAAAAACAAGTAATTCGTCCGGAAGATATCGCTGGGCGTACCGACGTTGAGGCAGTGGTCGGAGAGCCGATTATGGGAAGCAGTGATTCGAAGTCGGCACTTGAGCAGATGCTCAAGGCATTGCAGGGATAATTGTGTAGTGCTCGTTCCAGAAAGGGCGGGCACTTTTTTTCTTAGTAACACTAGCGTATCATTGCAAGTACGCCGGAGTGGCGGAATGGTCTACGCGCACGACTCAAAATCGTGTGGGCGCAAGCCCTTGTGGGTTCAAGTCCCACCTCCGGCATTCGTGATACAATATTTCTCATGACTACCGGATACTACAGCGACTCTATTTTTTGGGTTGAGGTTGAAAAGATACGGCCGAATCCGTTTCAGCCGCGGCGCACGTTTGACGAGGCGGCGCTTCAGTCGCTGGCGGAGTCCATTCGCCAATATGGCGTTTTGAATCCGCTGACGGTAACGCGGCACGAGATTGAACGGCCGGGCGAAGGTTTATTTGTTGAATACGAACTGATAGCAGGTGAGCGGCGGCTTCGCGCGGCGAAATTGGCTGGTGTGGCGCAGGTGCCGGTGGTTATTCGAAACCCCGAAGAGAGCGATGCGATGAAATTGGAGCTTGCTATTATTGAGAATCTTCAGCGCGAGGATTTGACGCCGATTGACCGTGCAAAAGCGTTTAAGCAATTGGTAGACGAATTTGGACTGAAGCACGGAGAGATTGGCAAAAAAATAGGGAAAAGCCGCGAATACGTTTCCAATACCATGCGCATTTTGCTTTTGCCGCAGGAAATGCAAGACGCGGTCATGTCTGGAGAAATTACCGAAGGCCACACGCGCCCGCTTCTTATGCTTGTGGACAGACCGGAAGAGCAAATGACTCTTTTCAAGGAAATAATGCAGAAGCGTCTAACGGTGCGCGATACAGAGCAATTAGCACGGCGCGTGGCAGTAGAGCGCGTGCGAAAATTTGACTTAACGCCCGATTTGCTCGCCCTTGAAAAACAACTTACAGAGACGCTCGGTACGCGCGTGCGCATTGAGAAAAAAGACACGGGCGGCAAAATCCATATTGACTTTTTCTCGCCGGACGATTTGGCGCATTTGTGTATACAACTGGCGTCGCAACAAAAAAAGAGTGAGCCCGCAACCGCCGCCGCGCCCGTGGCAGAAGATGTGAGCGTGCCGGAAACGGCTCAATCGCCGATTGAGCCGTTTCCGGCCACTGCGAATTCGCAGACGCTGGAAGGAGCTTCTGCGTCAAAAATGCCTACCGATGGCGACAAAACAACCGCTCCCGCCCCCGCGTCATTCCAGAAAGACGAAGACGACATGTATTCGGTCAAGAATTTCACCGTGTAGACGTTATATCCGTTTACACCCCTATTTTTTTCCAGCCGCAAGCGCCGCGCGAATATGTTTTTTCGCCATGTTGGTTTTTGCGATGTCGTACCATTTTCGTGATGGCTTCGCGGATTGCTTTGTGATTATTTCCACAATGTCGCCATTCCTCAGTTCCGTCTCAAGCGATACCAGTTTTCCGTTCACGCACGCGCCAGACATCTTGTTGCCTACGCCGGAGTGAATGGCGTATGCGAAATCAATCGGCGTTGCGGAAGCCGGCAAATCAATAACGTCGCCGCGCGGCGTAAAGACGAACACGCGGTGGCTGAAGAAATCGGATTTAAGCGTATCCAAATATTCACCGGATTCTTTGGTTTCGTCGTGTGCCAATTGTTGTACCCAATCAGGTACCCCCTCTTTCGGTATTGCATCTACTCCACCCTGTGCCTCGCCAAAGTGCGGAAAAAATTGTCGTATCCAATCAAGCCCGATGCCATGGCGAGAACCCTCTTTCGTAATCTGCCTTTCTTTATAAAGAAGATGCGATGCGATGCCGTATTGCGCTTCTCGATGCTGGGATTCAGAGCGCAACTGTATTTCCAGAGCGCCGCCGTCTCCGGTGTAGACGGTTGTGTGGATTGACTGATAGCCGTTCGGTTTTGGAAATGCTATGTAATCCTTTATTTTTCCCGGCACGGGGCGCCATTGCCCGTGGATGATGCCGAGCGCAGAGTAGCAATCAGCAACGGTGGGGAATATGACGCGGAGCGCAAGAATGTCATAGATTTTAGAAATATCCCACTCGCGCCGCCCCAACTTTTTGAATAAACTGTATACGCCCTTTATACGCGCCTCGGTACGGAAAATGCGAATTCCCGCTTCCGCAAGTGCGCGCTTTACGTCCTTCTCCGTTTTCTCCAGGCGTTTGTCGGTCTCTTTTTTTCGCTCCCTCAAAAGCTCGCGTGTTTTTTCGTACTCTATCGGCATTGCGTGAGGGAAAGCGGCGTCCTCTAGGTGGTTTTTTAATACACTCATACCGAGGCGATCGGCTATCGGTGCGTAAATTTCAAGTGTCTCTTTGGCTATGCGCGTGCGTTTTGTTTCGTCCGGAACGTGCTCCAAAGTCCGTGTGTTGTGTAGGCGGTCCATCAGTTTAATGATGAGTACGCGAATATCTTTTGCGGTCGCCGCAAAAAGCTTTCGCAAGCTTTCGGTGTGTCGTTCTACTCCTTGGTAGCGCAGTTTTCCGAGTTTCGTAACGCCGTCTACCAGTTGGAGAACCTCGTTCCCGAATTTCTCTCGTATGGTTTCTGACTGAACGCCGGCGTCCTCCACGGTGTCGTGGAGGAGTCCGGCGGCAATGGCCTCGGCGTCAATTCCGATTTCCGCGAGGAGATATCCGACCTCGGCGACATGAGAAAAGTACGGCTCACCGGAAAATCGTTTGTGCGGCTCGTGCGCGTTTTTTGAAAATTCGTACGCGTGCTCTACAAGCTCAATACTTTGCGGCGACTTGTCATGCATCACGTCAAGAATATCCTTGAGCGGGCGGACAGCATTGACAGCGTTCATCTTTATGATAATACTGCCAGTTAGAAAGTTGGCAATGAAAAAGGAGTGTCTTCATGATTGTGACTATAGTGGAACGATGCCCGGTATGTGGTGAAGTTCACTCACTGCCGGATGCCCGATCTTTTGACAGAGAGAAAATGGGATGTGACATATTGCAACATGTAGACCACATAAAGTGTCCTAAGTGTGGTAGCAACGGTACGGTAGTTCCCTTTGGGGGTTATTGGTGTGAAAATTGCGAACATATATGGCATCCTGCTTCTCTCACATGACGGACTTCGTAAGTCCGTCATTTCTTTTTCCTTTCCCGATCCCTTATCAAGGTCCGGCCTTGATATTTTCACCGGCCTTGATATTTTCATGAAAAACAAAAAAACGCGCACCGAGAATATCCGGTGCGCGCCTGTAACATAGGTCTCAGTGTCAGTGATGTCTGGGAGCGTCAGGGACGACGCGGAGCGGCGCTTGTTGTCCCCACTCATAATGTCCCGACCCCTTATCAAGGTCCGGCCTTGATATTTTTACTGGTATGCGCCGAGAACGCTCCGCGTTTGTGCGCGTGGATCGACTGGCGACCCGTTTTTATTGCGGCACTACGATTGTGCCTTTGCGAGCTTATGTGGATTGTGTTGCTGGCAGGACTTATTGGAACATCTTTCAGGAATCGTCTTCGGTCACGGATAATTTCCTCGCCGTCGCTCGGAAATTTCCGCGACCCCGGCTCGCGGCCTCGCCTGCTGGCTCGGCATCGCTCCGCCCGACAAAAACGAGTTGCGCATGCAACGCAGGTTGCATGCTAACAAGCGTTATCTCGCTAACTTGTGCGGATTATGGTTTTGGCATTGCTTATTAGAACAACGTTCGGGTATTGTTTTTGTCCCTTGCATCATTAATGCATTGCACTCGGGGCAGGTTTTTCCTGTGGGGCGCGCTTTGATGGCATTTTTGCAGTTTGGATAACCGGAGCAGGAGAAGAACGGGCCGAAGCGGCCGCGGCGCTCTATCATCTCGCCGTTTTTACAGGTTGGACATGCAACGCCGGTTTTCGTTCGCTCTTCCTCTGCCGCATCTCTCTTCACAAATTTACATTTCGGATAATTTGAGCAGGCGATAAAACGACCAAAGCGTCCTTCACGTTCCATAAGTTTCCCATCCGTACATTGCGGACACGCCTCACCACTCTCTTTCGGTGGCGCAATTTCCGAGCCATCTTCTTTTCGCGCGCCGAGACATTCGGGAAAACGTTTACAGCTCATGAATCTTCCCGTGCGCGACAATTTATACATCATAGAGCCGCCACAGAGTGGGCAAAGAAATTCGGGAGGCGCGTCTCCCATGTTTGTGATTTTCTCTATTTTTTCTTTTCCTTTTATGGCCTTCGCAAACGGTGTGTAGAAACTTTTGAGCGTTTTCTCGTACTCGCGTTTGCCTTCGGCAATTTCATCAAGTTCGTTCTCCATTTCTGCGGTGAATGTGTCACTAATGTAATCGCCGAAGTGTTCTTCAATGAATGAGGATACAACATCGCCTGTGTGCGTCGGAATGAGGGTGCGCCCTTGCTTCTCCACATAGCCGCGATCTTCAAGTGTTTTAATGATGGATGCATACGTAGACGGCCTGCCGATGCCGCGCCTTTCAAGCTCTTTCACCAGTCCAGCCTCACTGTAGCGCGAAGGCGGCTGTGTTTCTTTTTGGTCAGTATGCGCCTCAAGGAGTTTGAGGGCGTCGTTTTCTTTCACTTTTGGCAACTCCACATCTTCGCCTCGCGCTGCCGTGTCCGCCTTGAGCCATCCGTCAAACATGACCCGTTGGCCATTGGCAGTGAAGTTTGGAATACTACTGTCCTCCACGTTGGCTACAATCTTTGTGCGCAATACTGTGGCGTCGGCCATTTGCGATGCTAGCGCGCGGGTACGTATCAGTTTGTACAGCTCATTTTGGTCATCCGTGGAACCGGCGGAATGTTTTTTTGCATTCGTGGGGCGCACCGCTTCGTGTGCTTCTTGTGCCGATTTTGACTTCGCCTTGTATGTACGAGGTGCTATGTATCGCTCACCAAACTCTTCGCGTGCGACTGCGATAAGCATTGCCTGTGCTTCCTTTGCCAAATTCGGGCTGTCGGTGCGCATGTAGGTGATGTGTCCGGCTTCGTATAACTTTTGCGCGGTGCGCATGGTGCGGGAAGGAGAGAAGCCAAGGCGCGTGGATGCCACCTGCTGGAGCGTGGATGTGGTGAATGGCGCGCGCGGGCTCCGGCCTTGCTCGCTTTCCTCCACACCGGCCACGCGCCACTTTTTTGTTTGTGCCGCATGAAAAATGCGCTCGGCCTCTATATCTCTCCGCGGCTCCTCCGCGCAGGTGACTAAAAATCTCTGTTTATTTTTTGTCTCCACATCTGCCGACAGCACCCAGAATTTTTCGGGGTTAAACGCGCGTATCTCGCGCTCGCGTTCCATAAGGATGCGGAGAGCGGGGGATTGCACGCGGCCGGCAGAGAGCCCGTAGCGCACTTTTTTCCATATGAGGCCTGAAAGGCCGTAACCAAACAGGCGGTCCAAGACGCGCCGCGCCTCCTGCGCGCGCACGAGTTCCATATCCACTACTCTGGAGTGCTCTAGCGCGTCCTTAACGGCACTCCCCGTTATTTCATTGAATGTAATTCTCTGGAATTTGGATTTTGTAATTTGTTTCGAATTTCGTGCTTCGGATTTCGAATTTACAGGTTCTGTAAGAACCTGCTCAAGGTGCCATGCGATGGCCTCGCCTTCACGGTCGGGGTCGGTGGCAAGCAACACTCCGTCTGACGCTTTGGCCGCTTTGTGCAGTTCGTCAATGATATGCTGTTTCTCTTTTACAATCTGGTAGCGCGGCACAAAACCGCCCGCTATATCAACGGCGTCTTTGTTCGACTTCGGCAAATCTCGAATGTGCCCGACAGACGCGCGCACCGAGAAACCTTTTCCAAGATATTTTTCTATCGTTTTGGCTTTTGCCGGAGACTCGACTATTACAAGCTTAGTCATGGTAGAGAGTGATACTCTATTACCATAGCATGTGTCAAGTCGGCCGCGTCCAAATATACGAATAATCCGAATGGCTACAATATGAGGAAAATAACAAATTACAAATCCCAAATTCCAAACAAATTCAAATCACCGAAATCACAAATCCAAAACGGACGCATCGTGTTTGGTGTTTAGTAATTGGAATTTAGATATTATTTGTGATTTGGTGCTTGGAATTTGGTGCTTTTTGTTTATTCGGACTTATCTAATTCGTATCACGCCAAGCTCCTCAGTAATAAGCCCTTTAATTTCCATCGTTGAGAGTAAGATATTTGTTTCCGACACTGACATGGCGAGCGCTTGAATGAGCTCGTCGCGCGAGCGGGGCTCGGAGAGTATTTCAAACACACGGATTTCTTCGGGGGAGAGATCGGTGCGCGATTCCGGCGTGTTGGAATCGTGTGTTCTCTCCTCAATACCGAGCGCGCGCAAAATGTCAGCGGTTTCGGTAACCGGCGTCGCGCCTAGTTTTAAGAACTGATGTGTGCCGCGGCTTTCTTTGCTGAAAATGGAGCCGGGGATTACGAGAAGTTCGCGATTATATTCCGTCGTGAGCCGTGCGGTGATTAAGGAGCCCGATTGTTCATGCGCTTCCACCACGAGTGTCGCATGGCAGAGTCCCGCCATAATGCGATTCCTCTGTGGGAAAGTGTATGGTGTGGCTCGCATGTCCGGTTCAAATTCTGAAAGTAACGCCCCACCTTTTTTAAGGATTTCGCGCGCAATATTCACATGCGCACGTGGATAGAGTACGTCCCAATTGAGTCCGCTTCCGGGCACGGATACCGTCGGCAGTCCCACTTCAAGCGCCATTTTGTGTGACTCAATATCAATTCCATACGCAAGCCCCGATACTATAACAATGGGATAACCGCGCAGGCCTTCAATCAAGTGACGAACAACCTGCCGCCCGTAGCTCGTTATGGCGCGGCTCCCGACGACCGCAAGCCACTTGTGTTCAAAGCTCGGCAAAGCGCCACGCACGTAGAGTTGTTTTGGTGCGTCTGGAATCTCCCGCAAAAGCGGCGGGAATTCGGTCGGTGCAAGTGTATATATTTCTGTTTGCATGGAGAGCAGTGTACTATATAAGGTATGCTGGACATAAAGTTCATACGCGAAAATCGTGACATCGTGGAAAAAGCGATTCGTGACAAAAAGACGGAGCCGATTGATTTGGATAAAGTTATTCAATTATACGAAGAGCGAAAAGCGCTTCGCACGAAACTTGACGAAGTGAATGCCGCGCGCAACAAGGCGGCAAAAGAGCAAAATCACGCAGACGGGAAGCGGCTTAAGGAGGAAGCGGGCGAATTTGAGATCAAATTACCGAATCTTGAAAAAGAGCTCGTTACTCTCGTTTCTAAGATTCCAAATGTTCCTTCGGCTGATACACCGGTAGGAGACGAAAGCGTAAACAAAATCATTCGCACCTGGGGAGAGCCAAAGAAATTTCCCTTTGAACCGAAAGCGCATTGGGATTTGGGCAAGGATCTCGACATAATTGATTCTGAAAAAGCGGCGGAAGTCTCCGGTGCGCGTTTTGCCTATCTCAAAGGAGATCTCGCGCTGATGCAATTCGCACTGATAGGTCTAGCATTTAAGACTCTGGGTGATGTTGAGACGCTGTCCTCCATAGCGGCAGATGCCGGCACTTCCGTGACCATTACGCCATTCGTGCCCGTAGTGCCGCCCGTATTGATGCGAACCGCCGTTATGAATCGAATGGCCCGACTCCATCCCATGGACGAGCGGTATGTTTTTGAAAAAGACGATCTGGTACTTGTCGGTAGCGCCGAACATACCATTGGTCCCCTGCATATGGACGAGATTTTAGAAGAGAAACGCCTACCGATACGATACGTGGGCTATTCGACGGCGTTTCGCCGTGAAGCAGGTGCCGCCGGAAAGGACACGCGCGGAATTTTACGACAGCATCAGTTTGAAAAAATTGAGCTTGAGACTTTTGTTGTCCCTGAGAAGTCAATGGAAGAGCAGAATTTTATTGTAGCTATACAGGAACATTTAATGCAGAGTCTCAAGTTACCATATCAAGTCGTGCTAAAATCTACTGGAGATCAAGGGGCTCCGAATCATCGCGGTATCGATATAGAAACGTGGATGCCGGGGCAGAACACCTATCGCGAGACGCACACGTCCGATTTAATGACAAGTTATCAATCGAGGCGTTTGAATACTCGTGTACGCCGAACCGACGGCAAGGTAGAGAATGTTCACATGAACGATGCGACTGTATTCGCGATCGGACGCACATTGATAGCTGTAATGGAAAACAATCAGCAAAAAGACGGGTCAATAGTTATCCCTACGTGCCTTCAGGGGTACATGGGCAAGGATGTAATAAAATGAATAGATGGCTCGAAAGGTTATCGATTTACGCAAAAAGAAGCCTGGGGGTTTGCGCGTGACCGCGTCACAAACCGCGGGTGGACGACGCGGCTCACCTCTGCGTGCGTGGCGCAGAAAAGTGCGCATATACGGCGCGGCGGTAGGTTGTATTGTCCTCGTTGCCACCCTGCCGTATGTGTCTGACTTTACCTATCATTCGCGCGTTACGCTTGGCGACGTGAGTGTTGCGGGTGCGGCACGCGTGTCGCCCAACCTTATAAAAGCATTTTTTGAACGAACATTGCATGACGGCACGTACCACTTTCTTTCCCGCTCCAATATTTTTTGGTATCCGAGGGACGTGCTGGAAACTGAAATTCAAAAAGGCGTGCCGCGCATTAAGAGCGTGAATGTGGAGCGTAACGGTCTTTTGGCGCAGGCGGTGACGGTGACGGTGGAGGAACGTGAACGCTATGGGGTGTGGTGCAATGAAACAAAACAGTGTTTTGAAATAGACGAGAGCGGCTTCATTTTTGCTGAAATTCCAAAAGGAGTGCCCATGCGCGGCTATACCTTCTCTGGGGCGATAGCGATGAGCACGTTACCGATAGGGGAGACGTATCTAGGAGAACACATACAAAATGTTGTTGCGTTTTTGGAACTTCTGGAGAAAAATAAATTAAAACCCGCGCACATTGCTTCCGACGGTGCGGTGGATTATTGGGTGGAGTTAGAAAGCGGAATTTCTCTACGCGTTGCGCTTTCCGGTTTTCCCGAAGAAATAGCGCGCAATCTTGAGCTTGCGCTTTCTTCAGACGCACTTCGCGGCCAAACGGAAAATTTGGAATACGTAGATTTGCGGTTTGGAAACAAACTTTACTACAAAACCCGATAGAGATTATTTTTTAGACCATGGTCTAAAAAATAATCTCAAAAAAACGACCCCGATTTATCGGGGCCGCGGCAGTCACGTCGCGTGAGTATATGCTCTGATCTCGCGGAGTACGATGGCGCGTATATCGGCGTATTGGAGTGATGGCCAGTCGCCGTCGCCATCCTTCGTTGTAATAAGCTGGCGAAACAAGAGATTCCATCCCTCCCCGAATGCGATGCATGAAAGTTCTGACTTGCATCCTGGTGTGGGAACAATATCGTATTCGCGACGATACTGATGGACAAAGTCCTCAATTTCCTTCATTTCCCGTTTTTCAATCGTTGCTCGTTTGCTCATATTTTCACTCCCATGACGGATTGAAACCCAGGTTGCAAAGAATCGGCCGAAGCCGAAACTTACACTACAACCGCTGTTGACTACAATACAAAGTTTTCATACACTTGTCAAATGAACGGATTTTGGAGCAACTTGCCGAAGCCTTTTTTTGCACTCGCACCATTAGAAGACGTCACAGACGCCGCATTTCGGCGTTTAATCGCCAAATACTCGAAATACGGCGGTGTTGAGGTAGTGAATAAAGAAGGGAAATTTACCCACCCACATGCAACGCTTGTGGGTGGGCCGGATGTTATGTTCACCGAATTCACATCGGCGGATGGTTTGTTGTTTGCGGAAGGGAACGGAAGAAAGAAACTGCTCAAAAAACTTCTTTATTCCGAAAGCGAGCGGCCGATTGTGGCGCAGTTATTCTCTGCCGTGCCGGAGCGGATGGAAGCCGCCGCGCGAATAGCGGCAGAGCTTGGCTTTGACGGTATAGACATCAACATGGGATGCCCCGATAGGGCAGTGGAGCGCGGCGGCTGTGGCGCCGCGCTCATAAAAAACCCCGCGCTCGCGCGAGAGCTCATACGCGCCGCCAAACGAGGTGTACACGATGTTCGGTTTCGTAAACCGAACATTCCCATATCTGTCCCATATCGACTTACGAAGTCGATAGAACCGGCGGTGTCGATTAAAACGCGGATAGGATACGACAAAGATGAATTGGACACGTGGCTTCCGGAATTGCTCGCGGAAGAGCCGGCGGCCGTAACTCTCCACGCGCGCACTCGCAAAGAAATGTCCAATGTTCCTGCGCGCTGGAATACCGTTCTACGTGCCGTAAAAATCCGTGACGCACTTCACTCCAAAACGCTCATAGTTGGAAACGGTGACGTAAAAGATTTGGACGACGCGCGCGCGAAAGCGGAAGAAAACGAATGTGACGGCATCATGCTCGGTCGCGCGATTTTCGGCAACCCATCCCTATTCTCTAATTCGTACGAATTAGAGAATAGGAAGGAAGCAAAAGTGAAAACACTCGTAGAACACTTGACGCTTTTTGACGAACTTCTTTCCGATGCAGTCAGCTTCTCCGTCATGAAGCGGCATTTTGCCTCGTATATCTCCGGCTGGGTCGGCGCGAAACAATTGCGCATGAAGCTGATGAGCGCTGAAAGTGTGCATGAAGCACACACATTGCTTCGCGAGGTGCTTGCGTGATATCGCATGTAGCGGCAAACGCGGCGCTTTTTGTTATAATCCTGTGATGCTGCACAAAAACGCTCCTCAAACCGTTCTCTATCGCACTCACCGCCCGAAGTCGTTCAAAGACGTGCGCGGGCAGGACCATGTGGTCGGTGTGTTGGAAGCGGCTATAAAAAACGGTCGCATATCGCACGCATATCTTTTTGCCGGAGGGCGTGGGACGGGGAAGACTACGTTCGCACGCATTTTAGCCGGGCTTCTCAAGGTATCCGACAAAGACCTCTATGAAATAGATGCGGCGTCCCGCACGGGCGTGGATGACATTCGCGAGCTTCGCGAGGGTGTGTATGTTGCGCCGTTTGATTCACCATATAAATGTTACATCATTGACGAAGCACACATGCTTTCCAAGCAAGCATGGAATGCATTTTTAAAAACACTGGAAGAACCGCCAGCGCATGTAGTGTTTATCCTTGCGACGACGGAGCTTGATAAAGTGCCGGACACTATTCAATCACGCTGTCAGGTGTTTCGTTTCAAACAACCGTCGCGCGAGGTGCTTGCGGACGTGGTATCGGATGTTGCGAAAAAAGAGAAATATACTCTTGAGCGCTCGGCAGCGGAGCTCGTGGCGCTTCTTGCCGAAGGGTCGTTTCGCGACGCGCTCTCAATTCTTGAAAAAGCTCTCTCCGTTTCTAAGGACAAGAAAATAAGCGTTGCAGAAATTGAGCGTGCAAGCGGCGCGCCCAAAGGCGAGATTGTGCGCGAACTTGTGGAGGGTCTAGCGTCGCGTGACGCGAAGTGCGCGCTTTCCGCTGTGCACAAAGCGGTTTTGGAACACACAGACCCGCGTGTCCTCGCGAAACTTCTAATTCACCGCATGCGCGTGGTTCTTCTTCTTCGCTTTGCGCCCGATCTTGCCGCCGAACTTTCAAAAGAAATGACGGAAGCCGATAAGGCGCTCGCGCGCGATGTTGCAAAAAATCCAGGCGTTACTTCAGACACGTTGAAACTTTTGCTTGAGGCGTACTCAACAATGGCCTACGCCGCCGTGCCGCATCTTCCTCTTGAGCTTGCTATTATAGACATATGCAAAGATGAGAAAAATAAATAATACGAAGATCCGTGCTGTTATTGCTATTTATTAATTCAATTGAATTAACAAATAAGAGTAAGAGAGTATGTGTCTCATCGAACTACCTTGATGGTTGTGTCAAGAATCGGATGTCGTTTTTTGGAAATAGAATAATACACCGTAGTGTTTACTTGTTCGCTCTCAACGAGGTCGGCGTTGGCAAGCGTGCGCAGGTGGCGCGATGTTGCTGCGAAGGAAAGGTGAATTTGGTCAGCGACGCTCCCCACATCCGCTCGGCCTTTTCTTGTCAGAAGTGCGAGTATCGCAAGACGTCGGCGATTCGCCATTGCCTTTAAGACAAGCTCTGTCGCTACTATGTTATTACTGTGTGTCATAGTTTTTCACCATTATTTGCTAATTCAATTGAATTAGCAAATACAAACGTGGATGTTTTGTGGTATAGTAGCTCGGTATATTTGTAGTTATTCATTGGGGGATCGTCTAACGGTAGGACAGCTGCCTTTGAAGCAGTGAATCTAGGTCCGACTCCTAGTCCCCCAGCCAGTAGAAAATCTTAGCGCGTCGCGCTTCAGATTTTTCACTGATCCTGAGGCGCTTGCGCCGAAGGGCAAATCCGAGCGTCGAGCGAGGAAGTACTGAGGCCAGCAGGCCGAACGTTAAGGAACTAGTTATGTATTTCGTTTACATATTGCATTGTAGTGACGGGACTCTTTACACCGGCGTGACCAACGACCTTAAACGCCGATTTGAGCAACATAAAAAAGGAACTGGCGGGAGCTATACAAGATCACGAACTGTTGAGCGCATCGTATATTCGGAAGAGGCACATGGCCGTGGCGCCGCTCTAAAGCGCGAGGTGGAGATAAAAAGATTGACACGACAAAAGAAGTTGAGTTTGATAAAATTTTGACTAACGAGACAAATTCGGAGTCCGAGGAGCGTCTGAATTGTATGATAAGAATTATGGGGAAAACACATCTTATCTTAGGAGCATTATTTGCGGGATTTGTTTTTGCTTCAGGGGTATATTTTTTATTCGGCCAAATAGGTTTTGGAATATTTTTATTCTTATATTTTTTCCTATTTGTACCTTGGTTGAGGAAAAAATTTCCCGCCCGATAACGTTCCAACATCGTCCAAGACAGCTAGCCAACAAGTATAAGAGTGAAAGGTTGCCTCGGTGCTTATCAGAAAAACAAGATAATTATGACAACAAAAAAATTACGACAAATCTTTGACCGCACTAATGGGCATTGCCACTTTTGTGGCGATAAGTTAGTTTTTGAGAAATATGGGCTAAGAAAGGACGAGAATGAAACATGGGAAGCTGACCACATAATTCAGAAAGGAAAGGGCGGCTCTCACAATCCAGACAACCGTTTGTCGGCCTGCTATAGATGTAATCGGCTTAGATGGCATCGCAAAGGTAAAAACATAAGGAACTTGTTATTGTTGGGTCTTATCGCCAAAGACGAGATAGAGCATAAATCTGAACTCGGGAAAGCCATCGTGAAATTAAAGAATAAAAGACAAAATGCCAACAAAAAGAGGCGTAGAAATCTGTCAAAAGTTTTTTAAATTTTTATTATTCCTATATGGCAGAAAAGAGAGTTGGGGCGGGGTTTGGTGTCATTCTTGAGAAGGACGGAAAAATCCTTCTTGGTATGCGCCACCCCGATCCAGACAAAGCCGACTCTGCATTTCGGAGTGCCGGAGAGTGGTGTTTGCCGGGAGGAAAATTAGATTGGGGAGAGTCGCTTGAAGATGGAGCAATCAGGGAAGTTAAGGAAGAAACTGGCATTGTGATAAAAAATCCGAAAGTAATCTCTGTGCATAATTGTAGAAATGAGCATGCACATTTTATGACCGTTGGTCTTGTGGCCAGCGAGTGGGAAGGAGAGGCATCGGTGATGGAGCCTGACGAAATCGTACAGTGGGAATGGTTCAACCTAAACGATTTGCCACAGCCGCGATATTTTCCGAGTTTTGAAGTTATAGAGAACTACCTCCAAAATAAATTCTATATTCAAAGGTCGTAGGCGTGGTTGGGCATGAAGACGGGCATCTCGCTTCTTTTGATATGGGATGTATAATGTAGCGATATGGGAGAAAGAGGAACTCACGGGGTTCGTATAAAGAAAAAGTCGCGCTCGCGGAAGACCGCGAAGCGTCTTGAGGCGAAGCGGCTCATGCTTATCGCAAAAAAGGAAAGGCGGTAGTGTATAATGGCGTTAAAATACATAGGCGAGTTTTTCTATGACAAAAATAGTGATACTCGGCATTGTCATTGTCATTACTATTTTGGCGGTAGCGGGCTGGTCTATACTTTCTAAGCGAGGAAGATTCAGCGACAAACACACCAGAAACGGATGGCATGTCATTCGGAGAGGAAAAAGATATCGACATGGAGGAAAAGAGTGGTGTGGGTTCATATGAAGCATACGCGCCGGAAAAGTTAGCACTCGCAAACAGTGGCGATGTCGTTCTCTTTTTCCGCGCGTCGTGGTGCCCCACGTGTCGTGCGCTCGACGCGGATATAAAAGCGCACCTAAACGACATTCCGGCTGGCGTCGCCATTCTTATACTTGACTACGACACGGAAACCACTCTTAGGCAAAAATACGGCGTAACGTATCAGCACACACTTGTGCAAGTGGACGCTGGAGGAAATCAGATTGCCAAGTGGCAGGGCTCAATGACGCTTGCGGCACTACTTCGCGAAATACAATGACGCTTCTCATCGTTTCCTTTATTGCCGGAGGATTGACGGTTCTTGCGCCGTGCATTTTACCGCTTTTGCCGGTTGTTGTCGGTTCTTCCGCGGCGGCGCGTAGTCGTACGACGCCTTACGTTGTAGTAGGCTCTCTTGCCCTTTCGGTCATTGTTTTTACCTACATTCTCAAAGCGTCCACCGCGCTCATTATGGTGCCGCCGGAGTTTTGGACGTACCTATCCGGCGGCATTCTTATCGTTCTTGGTCTCATGCTCTTTTTCCCGGCTATATGGGAGCGCGTTCCCGGTCTTTCGCGGCTATCCGCCGGTTCAAATAAACTCGTTGGCGAAGGATACCAACGCAAAAGTTTTTGGGGAGACGTGCTGATGGGTGCCGCACTTGGTCCTGTATTTTCCACCTGTTCCCCCACGTACTTTGTCATTCTTGCATCGGTGCTTCCCGCATCGTTTGCGCTCGGGACGGCATATATATTTTCGTACGTACTCGGTCTCTCGCTCGTACTTCTTCTCATCGGACTTCTCGGACAGCGTTTTACGGACCGGCTCGTGCGCGTATCCGACTCGCGCGGGCTTCTGAAGCGCGGCATCGGCCTCATAATCATAGTGCTCGGTGTCTTAATAGCCACAGGATACGAGAAAAAACTTGAAGTGGCGATTTTAGACAGCGGCTATTTTGATGTTACCAAGATTGAACAATTGCTTTTGAAGAAAGTACAATAGTGCATATGCTGATATGAAAGCGGAATATGTCATCGGCGCATTGATTATTGCATTCGTAGCGATTGGTCTTGTGGTACTATTTAGCGCTCCACAATCACCCATGGCGGAAAAACCTATCACTAAGGCGCGCAAGGGCATTCCGTACACGGAGATAGTGAATCCGTCCGGTTTCGTCAACACCGAAGGCATTACGATAGGGGAGTTGGTTGGCAAAAAAATCGTTTTGGTGGACTTTCTGACCTACAGCTGCATTAACTGTCAGCGTACGTTTCCGTATTTGAACGCGTGGTACAAGAAGTATAAGGACGTCGGATTGGAAATTATCGGCATTCATACGCCGGAGTTTGCATTTGAAAAAGATATCAATAACGTGAGAACCGCAATGAAACAGTACGGCATCAAGCACCCAATTGTTTTAGACAACGACTACTCCACATGGAACGCGTACGGCAATCGTTATTGGCCTCGAAAATACTTGGTGGATATATACGGGGATGTCGTATATGACCACATTGGCGAGGGCGGTTACGAGGCGACGGAAAAAAAGATCAGAGAATTGCTCGCGGAGCGAGCGGAGGTGCTCGGTATAGAGGCAGCGGATGCGGCGGAGGAGTTCGCCGCATCCTCGGTGCCTGAAGTGAGTAGTGCTGTGCAAAGCCCGGAGACCTATTTTGGCTCACTACGTAATGAGTATCTCGCGAATGGTATGCACGGACGGAGGGGAGAGCAAACCTTTACTTTGTTGCCGAATCCGATGCGGAACGCACTCTACCTTGGCGGCGTTTGGCGCATAGAAGCCGAATATGCTGAATCGGTCTCCAACGCGTCTGTGGTGTATCGTTATAATGCGCGTGAAGTATACATTGTCGCGGATGCGGACGCTTCGGTTGAGGTGGAGGTGTGGCAGGACGGCGTCAAAGTGGAAAGTGCGCGCGGCGCTGATGTGCGCGCGAGCGGCATGGTACTCGTGCAGGAAAGCCGACTCTACAAACTAATTCGTAATGAAGAAGCAGGAGAACATACGCTTGAACTCAAGGTAAAAGGAAAGGGTCTGCGTTTCTACGCGTTTACGTTTGGATAGAATCTATTTGCGTACATACTTTTGTATCACTACAATCCTTCGGAGCGAATGACGGTGTAGACAGTGTAAAAGAGTATCCGCAGGTCGTGCCGCAAAATCTCAAGCGATGAACCGGAGCGACAGAGTTCCGCATATTTCATACCCACCTGTTCTTGGTTGAGGCCGTATTTGCGTGATTTGTGTGTCTGAAAGTGCCCCGTGAGACCGGCGCGTAAAATAGCTTTTGCGAGATTGCCGCCCGCAATATAGCGTTCATATATCTCCGGATTTACCGGGCGCGGTCCGACGAACGACATTTTCCCTAGGAACACGGAAAAGAGCTGAGGAAATTCGTCGAGATATGTTTGCACGAGGACCATTCCGACGAGGGTGAGATTTCTAAAGTCGTGCTCCAGCTTTTTGGTATGTACGACCCCATCATGCCCGTTCGCTCTTTGAAGCGCCGGCATTCTGAATGTTCGCAATTTATAGAGCGTGAACGGTGTACCACGCGACATGCACGTTTCTTTATAAAGGAATGGACCGCGCGCAGTCTGCGAAAAGCATCGCTCCAAAAGAGAGAGTGCCAAGAGGGCGAGTATGGCGGGAGATAGAAGCAGAATAACTATCATGCTTGCAACAACATCAAAGAGCTGTTTTAGGAACGGCGTCGGAATGATGTCCGTGGTCGGTAGGTTCCGCACAGTGTTCATGAAGGATAAGGGTATCAGATTCTCGCTCTTTTCCCATGTCGCGCTACTGTGATACTTGGTATGATACAGATACGCAATAACGATACACTGTGCAAAAGTATGGCCAACACCATTGATATTCTCACGCGACAGCTTGCTTGGAATTCGCATATTGTGAACCCAAGCACCGCTTCTTATGATTCTGTTGTTGTTGGTGGTATGGGGGGTTCAGCACTTGCGGCTCTTGCCACGCGGTGGCTTGGTTTTTCAAAGTCGCTTACAGTGCATCGCGACTACGATGTACCAACACGTCTTCCGGAGCGCGCACTTTACGTTGCCGTGTCGCACTCTGGGAATACGGAAGAGACGTTGAGTTTTGCACACGCAGTGCTTAAGCAAAAACTGCTCCTTGCCGTTGTTGCTTCGGGAGGAAAACTGCTTGAGCTCGCAAAAGAGCACGCGCTTTCGTGTGTGGAAGTGCCTAGCGACTTTGTGCCACGCGACAGCACGTTTTATCATTTACGCGCACTCGAGGTACTTCTTGGAGAGAGCGCGTTGGTTGGAGTGGCCGATATTCCCGACCAGGCGCAGATTTTAACAGAGACCGAGCGCGTGGCGTCGGCGCTCAATGAGCGTGTGCCGCTTATATATGCGTCAACGCAAAACGAGATACTCGCGTATATCTGGAAAATTATACTGAACGAGACGGCAAAAGTTCCCGCATTCCATAATGTGTTTCCGGAATTCAATCATAATGAAATGCAAGGCATTGACCCGAAAGGTCCGCTTAGCGCGCAAGTACCGCTTATGCCCGTGGTCTTGAAAGACAGCGAAGATAATCCGCGCATTGCGCACCGCATGAATGTTTTTTGCGATATATCGACAAAACGCGGCTCGGAGCCACTCGTGATTTCGGGAGTTACCGGAGCGCGCGGTGCGCGCCTCCTGTGGCATTGGTTTCTTGCGCGCGAAGTGGCGCACATGCTTGCCGAAAAATATGGCGTTCCCGCCGACGAGGTGCCGCTTATTGAGGAGTTTAAGAAACAACTGTAAAAATCCCGAGTAAAAGAACGTAGTTGACGAATCTCTTTCACGACACTCCATCTTCCTGATATGAACTCAAGACGATTCATCATCGCCCCGGCTCTTATATTTGCCATTCTGGTGATTTTGGGAATTGCCGTAGGCGCAGTATATGTAGAGCAGACAAGAAAAGCGCATGTGGATGCGATCGTACACGACATAGAAGGTAGTAGCACGCCGATCAAAACCAAAGAAACGGAGCAATCGCCAATTGAAAAATCAACGAGTGATGACAAAACAACATCGTCAGATTCGATACGGACGAGCGTAGATAGTAAGAGCGAGCGTACAGAAAATGCGTTAGTAGAAAATCTCGATTCGCAAATGGCGGGGATTGAAAAACAGCTCCAAGGAGTCGTTGATGGAAGTGGTGGAATTCACCCCGACACTCGTTTGGATATTTTAGCGAAACTTTCAGAACTCCAAGCTCTTGACGCGAATACAGAGCGTATCGCGACGCTCCGCGCACTTCTTGAAAAGCTTGAGGTGGGCAGCGCGGGTGATGAGGAGTCGCAAGATGGAGGTGGGGAGGTCACGACAGGCGAGGCATCGCAGTCCTCTTCAGCTATTCCGTCAGAGCCCTCGTGCGTGTCAAATTCCAATCCTGTGTTTACGCACCACATTACGGATACGACTATGTTCTCGCAGATAAAGCCACCGCCGAATAAAACTCCGGAAGGCGATTTAAAACCGCATAGTTACATTGAGACGCATGGTCAGCGAGTGCCGGTATATGCTCCTGTCGATATGACGCTTATTGGCGGCGCGTATTTTGAAGGCGGTCCATACGGTTTGGATTTTCGGGTGAGCTGTGAAGTCAGACTTCGTTTCGGGCACATTTCGGAGCCGGTGGAAGTAATACGGGAAGTATTTCCCGATAGGCCAGCTCCGGCAGGCGATTCGCGTGACCAGAAAATAAAACACGAGGTTTCTTTCAAGGCAGGTGATTTATTGGCGTATACGGTTGGTACGAACCCCGGAGCCGGTAACTGGGATTTCGGCGTTTATAATTCCAATGTCAAAAATCGGTATGCCGATGATCCGAAATATAACTGGAGTGACATAAACACGACAGCCGTGTGTCCATATGGTTATTTCACTGAAGAACTGCTTTCCGTGTACAAAAGCAAGTACGATTTTTCCGGGTACGGCGCGCTAATTCCAGACGGAGAGTCGTTTTGCGAGTGAGCTGTCGGGCGCGGTGTTACGATATAAAGATGGGATACAATCCCGCAAAACCATACAAGCGGCAGATTTTGGGGGCGATTGAAGAAACGTGGAACACGCCGCATATACAGGTGCGCCGTGGGGTATATCCGGCATTCCGGAAAAAATTCTCCGGCTGGGAAGTGGACCATACGGACGGCATCGGGACGAAAGGATACTACCACTGGAGGTTGGGGACATTTCGGGAAGCGGTTATTGATGCGTTGGCGATGAATTTGAATGACCTAGCTCTCGTCCGCGCCACTCCATACAAACTTTCAAATCATATTACCGTGCCGGTTGAGGACGAGCGCGTGTATAGGGTGGTGCGGGAAGTGGTGCGCGAGTGCAGTAAGCGTGAGATCGCGGTCGTCGGCGGAGAAAATTCCTTTCATAACACTGCCGAGGGGCTTGATATCAGCATGACGATTTCCGGACTTTTGCACGGGAAACCTACACCGAACGCATTCCACATCGGCGACACACTCGTTGGCCTCAAAAGTTCCGGCCTTCATTCAAACGGCTTTACGACAGTGCGTCGCGTGTTCGGCAAAATAGTGCGAAAAGAGTTCACACGACCGACCGCGGTATACCTCAATACCATTCTCGCGCTCGACAAGCGTTTCAACATACACGGCATGATGCATATCACGGGAGGCGCCTTCACAAAGTTGAAAGATGTGCTCGGCGCGCGCGCAGATGCGCATATCGCGCATCCGCGCGCACTGACGCCGCATCCAATATTTTATGAATTGCGTGAGCGCGGAAAATTTTCCAACAAAGTTATGTACTCTACATTTAATTGCGGCATCGGTTTCATACTATCCGTGCCTCCGCGCGATGCGGAAAGGATAGTGCACTGTACGCGCGGCGCAGCGATAATCGGTAGTGTTAAGAATGGAGGTGGCAAGGTACACGTTCTTTCCGCATTCAGCAACAAAACAACCGTCCTTTAGTCGTCGTGGTGTGGATAACCCACACACTTATATTGGTGTTATTGCCTCGTGTTTTAGCGAGGATTGTCTTCGTATCACGATAGATAAACATAACGTGCTTTTAGCAACCGACATTATATTGGCAATGAAAACACTACACCAATATAAGTGTGTGGGGATAACTCATTAGGGATAGTGTTATCCGTCTATAATAAGGAGAATATTTAATAATTATCATTTTTATGGACGCAACAACTATTTTTCTCGCACAGGCGTTTGGTGTGTACTTTATTATTGTCGGTGTAATCGCGCTTATTCGCCGCGAGTCGTTGGTGCGCCTGTTTGCGTCACTGCCGAGCCATTCGCCTGCACTCTATGCGTTTGCGCTCGTTGAGCTTTTTGCAGGTATCGTGCTCGTAATTGTATATCCAACGGTTGAACTCAGCGTTTCCGGCATTATCTCTCTTATTGGCTATATGCTAGCAGTAGAAAGCATCGTGTATCTGATAGCACCGTTTCGCATGGTGCGGCGTATGTTTGCAAAGTTCAATCAGGACAAGTGGTATCTTATCGGTGGTGTTGTGAGCGTCGCCCTTGGCGCATATCTTGCCGGTAACGGTTTTGGTTTTCTCTAGAACCATTTGTCCTTGTCCACAGGCGCGTTTTGGCGAGCTTGCCTAAACGCGTCTTTTTGGTATGCTTATGTATGGGTGTAAAAATTTCTCCTCACATTCATTTTTCATTTGATGATGTCCTTATTCGCCCGATGCGGAGCTTCATTGAGCCGCGAGAGGTATCGCTTGCCACCACCATCGCAGGTGGTTTTTCGGTACCGACACCATATCTTTCCGCCGCGATGGATCGCGTGACAGACGCACGTTTTGCGATTGCGCTTGCTCGTGCCGGAGGGGTTGGGGTTTTACATCGCAACTGCACGTTAGCCGAAGAAGTGCACATGGTGCGCGTGTGTAAAAAAGCGGGAGTCAATGTTGGCGCGGCATGCGGGCCGTTTGACGCCGCGCGCGCCGAGGCGCTCGTCAAAGCCGGTGCCGACCTTCTTGTTGTTGACTGCGCGCACGGGCATAACATGAAGGTTGTAGCGGCGGCGCGCGTTATTAAAAAAAGGATAGGTAAGGTTCCGCTTGTTGTTGGCAACATAGTGACAAGCGAAGCAGTGCGCGATTTGCGAGGCGTTGCTGATGCGGTGAAGGTAGGCGTGGGCCCCGGTTCAATTTGCACGACACGTCTCGTCTCAGGTGTTGGTGTGCCGCAACTCTCCGCAATTATTGAAGTGGCACCAATTGCACACGGGCTCAATATGCGCGTCATTGCAGACGGTGGCATGCGTTCCTCGAGCGACATTGCAAAGGCGCTCGCGGCGGGAGCGAATGCCGTGATGCTCGGGAATCTCTTTGCGGGAGCGCGAGAGGCGCCGGGAAAAGTCATTGTGCGTGGCGGGAAAAAGTATAAAGAATATCGCGGCATGGGCTCGCGTTCTGTTCTGCGCGAGCGTCATTCTTCTGATAGGTATTTCGCAGATGGTCGCAAGCTTGCACCCGAAGGAATAGAGGGATACGTGCCGTGCGTTGGCTCCGTTGCTGATGTTGTTGGGGAGCTCGTCTCCGGCGTGCAGGTAGCATTCGGTTACGTTGGTGCAAAAGATATTTCTACATTCCAAAAGAAAGCCCGTTTCCTACGCGTCACAGAGTCGGTACAATACGAGAGTGCTCCGCATTCACTTGTTTTTTCATAAACCCATACTTGCAAAGGAGAGTCCTTTGCAATCAATTTCTATGAAAAAATGCCCCGCCACGCAAAACCGTGACGGGGTTCTAAAATACTAAGCGGCAGGGCGGAGTTTCTCAATATAGCCACGCGTTATCCTGTTTATAACCTCTGATGGCGCTTCGTCGAAGAAGTCGCTTTCTTTGTATACGTGACGTAGTATATCCGTAATTCGGTGTAGCTCGTCCGCGGATTTCTTTCCGGTAGCGTTGCATACAACGTCTATTGCACCGCCAGCGTTTGCTACTTCCGCCGGCGCATAGATGATGCCGGCCCTATAGAGGCGAATGCCGTCAAAGGCCTCTGCGAGCGGATTGTTGGCAGAGCCGACGATCATGTTCGTGCTAGAACGCATGTTTGAAATGGTGCGAGAATTTAAAATACCTCCCTTGGCACACGGCATAAATATTCGCGCTTTCACGCCGTATATCGCGTCTGGCTCCACCACTCTTATGATGTCACCGTCCAAGCGGCGTGCCCGTTCTATCGATTGGGCATTGGTGTCTGCGATAGTGATATGCCGCACCCCTCTCTCCAGGAGCCGACTTAGAAGTGCAAATCCAACATTGCCGATCCCCTGGAGCGCGAAGGTCTGCTTTTCATATAACGCGGCGACATCATCTCCATCGTCGCCATACATGCGCCACGTTTCCTCCAGCGCTAGAAGCACTCCATCTGCGGTGACTGGAGACGGGTCGGTACCATCTCTGTGGCCGATAACGAGTCCTCTTGGCGCGTAGCATGCGATATACTCAAGGTCTTCTCGCGTCATTCCCATATCAAATGACGTAAGATAGGTATTGATACGAGCGAGAATTTCTTCCGCGAACGCACGCCATAATTCCTGACGGACCTCGTTCACCCTCACGTCGCCAAGCACTTCGGGAACGTTGTGGGTGAAGACGACCGTCTTTCCACCTCCGAGCGCGAGCTTGGAGTCGCCGAATATTGCGGCGAATTTCTGGCTCATCATTGACGATAGCAACATGCCAACGGAAAACGACGCATGGTCGCTCCCGTTCGGCAGAGTAATACGACATCCGCCACCGGATTCCAACGTCGCGCCGTCGATTGTCTGCAATCCCGCGCTCCTGCGATGAATAAACGTAGCAAGCGCCACTTTATTGTCTTCGGTCACGAGTCCGTGGACGACGTGTCCATCGTATTCCTCAAAGCTCCCGCACTGGTCGGTGAGATTCGCATACTGGAGTTTCATTTTTACCTCCTGTGCCTATCTGTTATTCACCCTACTCTTTCTATGTCTGACTGCAAGCCCCCATTTAAGTAGTCATATTTCTCGGCTCTGTAAAGCCACAAAAACACCTCCTCGTTATCCACTGGCATAGCTTGCGCTAGAGTCTGCGGCCCTCTGGCAGGGGTATACTGATAGTACAAACGGTCGATACGTTATTTTCATTTTTAATTACCCGCATCAGAAAACTATGAAAGTATTACACATGCTTGCCCACATTCTTGTCCTTGTCGGTGGTCTCAACTGGGGACTCTCGGCCCTTGGCATTAATGCGGTCAATCTTATCCTAGAAGGTTTTCCGGCTGTAGAGTCAATCGTCTACATCTTAGTCGGTCTCTCCGCGGTGTACCTTTTGGTTACCACAAAAGAGTGGAGGGGTGGTTCCTCGGCGTCAGTTGGAGGAGCGATGTAGCATCTCTAATCGGCTCCGTTTCAGCAGTATCGACTTTCGACTTGACGAAAACTCCGTGCGCACACAAACAATCCCGGTTCGCCCGCACACTTACTTTGGCATCATTCTGCTTTTGCAACATAGACAGTGTTTGACCTCGCGCTATCTCATAAAAAATCGTTCTACCGATATAGTCCGGTCGGCAGAATAAAAACCAATGCCAAAGTAAGTGTGCGGGTTTGCCCGGGATTGTTTGCTACAATGAGCAGATATGTCCAACTCTCCATGGGAGCGCGCGCAGAAGTTAGTACAGAATGCAGCAGCGCTTGCGGAAACGTCACCGCATCTTCTAGCGGCGCTGCTTGTGTCCGACCGTACCGTAGAAGTATCCATCCCCGTAGAAATGGATGACGGGAGCCAGCGCGTATTTCACGGGTACCGTGTACAGCACAACAATATACTCGGAGCATACAAAGGTGGCATTCGGTATCACGAGAGCGTAGATATGGAGGAGGTAAAAGCACTCGCGTTTCTCATGACGATGAAGTGCGCAGTCATTAATATACCGTTTGGCGGCGGCAAGGGCGGCGTGCGCGTAGACCCAAAGAAACTTTCGGCGCGTGAGCTTGAAGAGCTTACGCGCGAGTTTACTCGGAAGCTTTCGCTCGTCATCGGCCCAACGTTGGATGTGCCGGCTCCCGACGTGAATACCAATCCGGAGATAATGCGGTGGATTGCAGACGAATATAAAAAAACGGTCAGTAGCCAGAAGCCGATAATCGGTAGTGCAGAACAACATCCAGAAGCCGTTGTAACGGGGAAGCCACTAGACGCGGGCGGAAGTGAAGGGCGAACAGAGGCGACAGGACTCGGGGGTTCGTATGCGCTCCAAGCGTTTTTCAAAGAACACGGAGAAGACATCCGCGATAAAACCGTTGCAGTGCAGGGATTCGGGAATGTGGGGCGGTGGGCCGCAGAGTCGTTGCAAAAAATGGGCGCGAAGATCGCGGCGGTTTCCGACTCTCGCGGCGGCATCTATATTCCAGACGGTATTCCGGATATTGCGGCGGTGTATAAGTGCAAGAAGGCTAGCGGACTCGTCGCGGGATGTTATTGCATTGGGAGCGTGTGCGACCAAGCGTCGAGCGAGGAAGTACTGAGGCCAGCAGGCCGAATGTGCGACATCAAAAATCGCGAAAAAATGCGCGGCCATAACATTACGCCGGAAGAAATTCTTACACTGCCGGTTGATATATTGGTTCCGGCGGCGCTTGAAGATTCTTTGACAGCTGGAAACGCGGAAAAAGTGCAGGCGAAATATATTTTAGAACTTGCCAACAGTCCGACGACGGAAGAAGCGGATGCGATTTTTGAAAAAAGGGGTGTCACGATCATTCCCGACATTCTCGCAAACGCCGGTGGCGTCCTGGTCAGTTATTTTGAATGGTATCAAAATATGCATGGTGAGCGCTGGAGCAAATCGGACGTGTTTGAAAAATTACACGCTTCCGTGGAGACGGCAGTGACGGAAGTCTTTCGTACGGCAAAGGACAAGAGGATTTCTTCCCGCACGGCGGCGTATGTGGTGGCATTGCGGCGATTAAGCAGCTCAGCAAACCCAGCACCTTTCCGACATCGCTGATCATGTCATCCAGCACCAACGTTCGTAATTCACCGGACATGACAGGTGCTGGATAAAATTTTTTGAAAAAAAGGCGGCATCCCGATTTTTCGGGATGCCACCACAATGCAAATCAAACCTCAATCCCAAGCCGCTCGGCATCTTTCAGAAGAGAGCGTTTCTCCGCCCCCTCTCTGGCCACTTCTTCCGTGGCCCTTATTTTCTTGGCTTTTGCGGCATCTTGGGCTGCAAAAATCTCGTCTTTGCGCGCAAGCACGCTCCCGAGGTCATTTTGCCAGGCAAGATTACTCACAAAACGCGAAACTTCGCACTCGTCGCTCGAAAAGTCGGCAACCTGCCAATAGACCGAGAGCACACACTTGCTTTGCGTGTCTTCACCCATGTCTCCACTCGGGTGATGCCAAATGGTGAGTGTATTGCCACCCATTGCGGACTGCCCGAAACTCCCCAGAAAACTGAATGTATCGAATGGACGGAGTTCTTTGTCAATTGATGTATGGAAGTTACCACGTAACTCGCGCTCGAGGACTTCGCCGTGCTCTGTCAAAAGCGCTAACACCGCAGGGACGAATCTATCCAGTGCTGCCTTTCGTTCGGCAATGCGCCGATCGAGCTCTTCATCATTCAATAGTTTAATGGATTGCATCGTCTTCCTCCCTCTTTCACTGCCCATGAGCATACGTCATCTTGGTTCACTACGCAAGAACTCTGTACAACATGACAAAAAAGTGCTTAAATTCTTTTTATGAGTTACACTCCTCCCCAAAAGATTCTCGCGAAGTATGCTGATGTTCTGGTGAATTTCGCGCTCGGTGGCGGGAAGGGGATTAAGAGGGGCGATGTGGTGCGCGTAACGGCGCACGAGTCGGCGAAGCCGCTTTTTCACGAAATCTGCAACGCCGTGGTGGATGCGGGCGGACATGTGCTCTCACATTATCTGCCGGACGAAACACGACATAAAAGTACCAGTCGCCATTTTTTTGAATGCGCGCGCGACCACCAGCTTGACTACTTTCCAAAATTGCACATGCGCGGTCTTACGCACGAAATTGACCACACCGTCTCCATAATTTCAGAAAACGATCCATACGTTTTGCGCGGTATTGACCCTAAGAAAATTATGCGCCGCGGCGTTGCCATGAAGCGTTTCCGCGACTGGCTTGATGATAAGGAGCGCAAGGGGAAATTCACGTGGACTTTGGCGCTCTACGGCACGCGCCCGATGGCGAAGGAAGCAGGACTCACAGAGCGTGAATTTTGGAACCAGATAATCAAAGCGTGTTTCTTAGACGAAAAATACCCGATCGCAAAATGGAAAGATACATACAAGCGGCTGGAGGTGTATAGAAAAAAGTTGAACAAACTTATGCCACACACTGAGCGTATTCATGTTAAAGGCGCTGATGTTGATTTGTGGATTACGCCTGGAGAGAAGCGTCAATGGCTTGGCGGGAGTGGTCGGAATATTCCGAGTTTTGAATTGTTCACGAGTCCCGACTGGCGTGGTACCTCTGGCTGGATACGCTTTAATCAACCGCTCTATCGCTATGGCGATAAAATAACCGGCATCCAATTGTGGTTTGTGAACGGACGCGTCGTGAAGTCCAAGGCAAAGACGAACGAGAAGTTATTGAAGCACATGATTGCAACGAAGGGCGCGGACAAGGTGGGGGAGTATTCGCTTACCGATAAGCGTTTCTCGCACATCACGAAATTCATGGCGGATACGCTTTTTGATGAGAATATGGGCGGGCCGGAAGGAAACACACATCTTGCGCTCGGAGCTTCCTATAAAGAAGCATATGCGGGCGACATTTCCAAACTTCCTAAAAAGCAATTTGCGGCACTCGGCTTCAACGACTCCTCGGTGCACACGGACATCATTTCCACAACGCGCCGCACCGTTACGGCGCATCTGAAGGGTGGGAAGCCAAAAATTATTTATGAAAACGGGAAGTTCGTCTGACATGAAGTTAAAAAGTAAAAATGAAAAAGTAAAAAGTGCAGTTAAAAAGTAAAAACCATTCAACATAGATGAACATTGAGTTCACTTTTGAGTTTTTCATTGTCGTTTTTCATTTTTAGATTTAAGATTTTAATTAAGTAACGAGCGAAGGCTTTCAAACATACTCTAGGAATATGGTTAAAACTATTTATTTAATGCGTCACGGCGAGAGTGAAGATAATGTTGTTGACGATAATGCTCTAAAGGGATCCTCCGCGCTTCTGACGGAGCGCGGCCGAGAGCAGGCGCGATTCGTTGCGCGTCGGTGCGCCGAGCTCGATATTGATGTTGTTATAGGAAGTACGTATCCCCGCGCGAAGGAAACCGCAGACATAATCAACGAGCGCATAAAGAAACCCATTGAATATACTGACATATTCGTTGAGCGGATGAATCCATCTGAATGGTATGGCAAAAAGAAAGAAGGAGCCAAGCGCCTCCATGCGCTTGATAGCAGCTTGCATATCTCAGGATTCCAGCATTCAGACGAAGAAACTGCTGAAGAGTTACTGGCGCGTACGGAAAAGGCGCTCAAATATCTTGAAGACCGACCAGAAAGCAACATTCTCCTCGTATCACACGCGATGTTTTTGCGCGCATTCATGGCGCGGATACTTTTCCGCGAAGATGTGACAATACGTGAAATCGCGCAATGCGTGCGCGTTATGAAATTAGCAAATACAGGCCTCTCAATACTCCAGCATAATCAAGACGACCCATATGGCCCGTGGCGTCTCGTGTGCTGGAATGACCACGCGCATCTCGGATAGAGCATGTTCTGAAACTGTTTTCCCGGAGCGAGGAGGTGTGCCTCTTCGGGGTCTCTCGCAGACTGACGAGTCGAGAGTGAGCGCTGGGCTAGCAAGCCCAGACAGCGACCCCGAAGAGGCACGCCTCACGAAGCGAAGGGTTTTCAGACATGCTCTAGAGCTTGTGTCACGGTCGCTGTCTCCTCTTGTTCGCCGTCATGTTCTTCATGCGGCATGAGCGTTATAACGCCGAACATGAGCACTGCGCCAAGAAGCGCGGCCACAATGTGAACAAAAAGATATCCGTGCGCGCGTATGGACACGAATGCATTTGGAAGAAGGTCGCGGACGACAAGCGAAAGGAATCCGCCGGCGGCGAGACCCGCGAGAATCGCGAGGAGTCCATCAAACGATGCAAGTACAAGCGCGAGCACGACGCCCACAAGAATGGTGGACGATGCGATGAAATTGAGCGTGAGCGTTTTTTTTGTTGTGTAGCCGGCCTCTTTTAATACGAAGAACTCCGATATTTCTTGCACAAGCTCGTGGAGAAGTATGCCGACGGTGGCGGCAAGACCGATGGTCCAGTCAATAAAAAACGCGGGGACGATAATAAATCCGTCTGTTATGTTGTGTATCGCATCCGAGAAAAGCACGCGACGGCCATCTATTTCAGAATGCGCGTGGTCGGCGGGCATCTCATGGTGGTGATGCTCTTGGTGCGGCAGTGCGTGGTGGATTATTTCAAGAATAATCGCGCCGGCGATAATAGAGCCCGCCACAATCGCGACTGACTCGCTTTCATGCACTGATTCTATCACAAGGTGATAGGCAAGGATGGTTAAAACGCCCGCAGAGAATGTGGCGAGGTAGGTGAGGTTGCGGTTCATCCATGCACCAAAAACGTGTACGGTACATATGACACCCGAAAGCGAGATGAGCATGACACTAAGGGCGGCAAGTATGGAGAGAATGATTGGTGACATGTAATCTACCTTACTCTACCTTATTCACTAACGCAACTTGTTGCGTTAGTGAATGAGTGGTACAATAGAAAGATGGATGTGTTTTATAGTGGCGCGGATAGAAAGGTTCTTCAGGCGCTTTTGCGCGATCATGGGTTTCGCTCTACCGAGGGGCGGCTCAAGCTTCTTGCGATGCTGAAGAGTGCGGATGAGCCACTCTCGTCGGCTCTCATTGTTGGACGTATGCAAAATAATTTAAACAGGGTGAATGCATATCGCGCGTTGGATGCGCTTGCGAAAGCGGGGATTCTCGCTCGTTCCGATATGCGTCGCGGAGGCACGCGCTATGAATACGTGCGCCATCACCATCACCACGTGGTTTGCGAATCGTGCGGCTATACCGAGGCAATGCACTCCTGTGATAATAAACGGCTGGAAACGATGGCACTCACGCAGTCGTACAAGTTCTCAAAAATCAACACGCACTCAATGGAATTTTTCGGCATCTGCAAGGCGTGCGCAAAACGGCGCATATAATAGAAGTATGACCATACGAGTATTGTCAGCGGGTGTTTTTGCATTAATTCTTTTTCCGCTTTTTGGGGTTGCGCAGGAGCTTGTGCCGGATACGGTGGTGGTGTCAAAAGCGCGTGTGGTGGAGATTGTTTCGCAGAAGACGCTCGAAATAGCGGGAACGGACACCGAACAACTCCACCAAACCATACGGGCGGAGATTCTTGACGGGCCGGAAAAGGGCGCCGTCATCACGGTTGAAAATGATTTTCTCGCGCTCGCGGAAAGCGATTTGTTTTATCTTTCGCACGTAACAAATGAAGCGAGCGGCGCCGATTACTACGCCGTTTCCGAGCGGTATCGTCTACCCGCTCTTTTGGGTTTTCTCGCGTTGTTCATTGCGGTAACGCTCGCATTCGGAGGCAAGCAAGGGTTTCGCGGCTTGCTCGCGCTCGTTTTGAGTTTCGCGTTTATTTTCCTCTTTCTTCTGCCCGGGATTCTTGCGGGCTATTCGCCGATACTGGTTGCAATGGGTGTTGCGTCGCTCATTGTGCTCATTGGCTCTTATGTGACGCACGGTGTGAATCGCATGACCAGTGCGGCGGTTATCGGCATGGTAGCCACCGTTTTGCTGACTGGCGCTCTTGCGTATATCGCGCTCTATCTAACACAGTTTACCGGCTTCTATACGGACGCGGCGGTATATCTCAATTTCAACACTCGCGGCGCGATTGATTTTTCCGGGCTACTCATGGGCGGGATTCTCATTGGTATCTTGGGCGTACTATATGACGCGGCAATAGGGCAGGCAGTGGCGGTGGAAGAATTATTTGCGATTGGAAAAGGTGTGTCGCGTTTTGAAGTGTATAAGCGCGCTCTCAGAATCGGGCGCGAACACATCGGCGCCTTGGTGAATACGCTCGCGATTGCCTACACGGGTGCCGCGCTCCCACTTTTGCTTTTAATGTACAACGTCGGTACGAATGTATCACTTGCTTTGAATAGCGAAGTCATTGCGGTGGAGATAATCCGCATCCTCGTCGGCTCCATCGGCATTGTGCTCGCGGTGCCTCTTACCACAGCTATTTCGGTGTGGATGCTTGCTGGCGGTCGTCACAATGATTCAACTGCCGTTATGCATAAGCACGCACACTAATGGTACTATTATCACATACGTTCAAAATCACAAAGCACAAATTGCACAAAACACAAATAAAGCACAAACATGCCAAAAACACAGAACACAAACGAATACGCATATAGAGATACAGGCGGAGGTGTTTGTGTTTTGAAGGGTTTGTGCCCTGTGTTTTATTTGTGTTTTGGTTTCTGTGCTTTGTGTTTTACTGATTAAGTATGTCTAGCGAAGATAATCTACGAGCAGAACGGCTTAAGAAGCTGAAGGTTTTAAAGAGCACTGGCATGGAAGCATATCCGGCTGCCACGTCGAGAACGCTTACCAATGCGGATTTTTCGGAGCAGTTTGATGAACTGGAAAAAAGCCGTGCAAGTGAGACCGTGGCGGGGCGTATTATGTCGCTTCGCGGACAGGGAGGAATAATGTTTGCCACTATATTTGATGGTTCGATTTATGGTGAGCAGAGTCGAACCACTTCGCTCACTACAGGTGGCGCAGCACGGCTTCAGTTGGTGTTCCAAAAAGAGCATCTTGACGAAAAATTGTTTTCACTTTTTCGGGACGTCGTTGACCATGGCGATTTTATTGAAGCGGCCGGCATTGCGTATCGCACGAAGCGCGGTGAAAAGTCACTTCTCGTTGATGCGTGGCACATGCTCGCGAAATCCTTGATGTCGATACCGGACGAGTGGTTCGGTCTTAAAGACGAGGAGAAGCGCCTGCGCGAGCGATATCTAGACATGCTTTTGAATGACGAGGTGCGCGAGATGGTTCTGCGCCGCGCGAAGTTCTGGCAAGCGGTCCGCAATTTTTATCTTGAACGGGGATTTTTGGAAGTGGAAACACCGACTCTGGAGAGTTATCCTGGCGGTGCGGATGCACGGCCGTTCGTAACACACCACAACGCACTCAATATAGATGTATATTTGCGCATCGCGCTTGAGCTATGGCATAAGCGCATGCTTGTCGCCGGTTTTCCCAAAGTGTTTGAAATAGGGCGCGTGTTTAGGAACGAAGGGCAGTCGCGCGAGCATCTTCAGGATTACACAATGTTTGAAAGTTACGAAGCATACAGCGACATGCAGAAAGGAATGCAATTCGTGCAAGAGTTGTATCGGCACATCGCGAAAGAAGTGTACGAAAAATACACATTTGAAATAGGGGGGCACACGGTTGATTTTGCTGAAGATTGGTCCGTGTTGGATTTTGGCGAGTTGTTGAAAAAGCACTTTGGCATTGAGCCGCTCGCGTGTTCGGAAGAGCAGGTGATTCGCGCGGCGAAAGACGCACGCATAGTATTCGGCGAGGCGCCAAACAAGGCACGCGCGGTAGATCACCTTTGGAAACAGCTTCGCAAAAAAATATCCGGCCCCGCTTTTTTGACGGGTGTGCCGGTCTATCTTGAACCGCTCGCGAAACGCTCGCGCGAAAATCCGGAGGTTGTGGAGCGCATGCAAATTATTCTCGCCGGCTCTGAGGTGGGGAAGGGCTTTTCGGAATTGAATGACCCCGAAGACCAGCGTGCGCGCTTTGAGGTACAGCAAAAATTGCGCGACACGGGCGACGAGGAAGCGCAACGAATGGACAAGGAGTATTTGCGCGCGATGGAATACGGTATGCCGCCCGCGTTTGGATTCGGCGTCTCCGAACGCCTCTTTGCATTTCTTGAAAACAAACCCGCGCACGAAGCCCAACTCTTTCCACTCCTGCGCTCTAGGCAATAAATATAAGAAGTGCCATGGGGCGTAGGAGTATGAAAACGTTAAAGTTCAGACACAATTTAGTTCAGAAAGTATTGGATGGCAGTAAAACTGTTACATGGGAGTTAATGGAAAAAATTGGTGCCTGAAATCGTGCTTCGGGTGCTCGGTTGAGGCATAGTTCGGGAATATTTTAAACACATCTTTAATTTCATGACAAAAAAAGTGCGGATTCTGCGGTTTGCGGTTGGTCATTAGAAAAGGTTTGCGGAATGGAGTCTCTCGATATCTGTGTACCGGATGTGGCACATCATCGTCGAGTACGCGGCGGAAGAAACGAGGTGCACTGCGACTGTGGAAAGCGTTCGTGCGTGAGAAACGTACAAAGGACCAGCTCGGTGATGATGAGCATCGGTCGTATCCAACGATCACGAAGCTCTTGGACGCGGCAGAGTTGCCGGAGAAGATACATCGTCCACGTCCGGTGGTTCTGGTTGTCGACGCGACGTACTTCGGCAGGGAGTATGGCGTCCTTGTTGCACGAGACCCGAACGCGCACGAGAACCTGTACGTTGCGGAACTGCGGCACGAGACGAAGTTGGAATACCTGTTGCTACGAAAAGCGCTGGAGAAACTCGGGTACGTCATCGAAGCGGTCGTCCTCGACGGCAGACGAGGCATTCCAAGGGTTTTTGAGGGTATCCCGATCCAGATATGCCAGTACCATCAGTGGAGTATCGTGCGTCGTGCACTCACCACGAGGCCGAAGCTCGACGCGCACAAGGCGTTGCTTGCCATCGCGAGGTTAATCGCGAAAAGTACGGCGATTGGGATGCGGACAACGCTCGCCGCCTTCGAAGAAACGTTTCGCGCCGATCTCAATGAGAAACATCTTTGTTCTCATTGCGGGAAGCCGGTGTACACGCATCGCAAGCTCCGGAGCGCATACCGTTCGCTTTCGACCAACCTTCCTTTTCTGTATACGTATCAAAAGCATCCCGACCTTCACATCCCGAACACCACCAACTCGCTCGACGGCACATGGAACGCGCTGAAGTCGCACGTGAACGTGCATCGCGGGTTGCGACTCGACCGACGCTTCAAAGTGATTCGGGCGTATCTTGGATTGTGATTTCGCGCGCGGTCAAGCACCAATTTCTTTT